>Ga0222712_10001446_pt1 | contig 29270 bp, 23 predicted proteins | sample C33_657DmetaG_FD_165043 | JGI IMG/M metagenome (GOLD analysis project Ga0222712, IMG submission 165043) | Estuarine water microbial communities from San Francisco Bay, California, United States - C33_657D | ecosystem: Environmental > Aquatic > Marine > Unclassified | place: USA: California... | reverse complement strand
TCGCACCAGCGACCCTGGACCGGCGCACGTCACACATCGCTTGTTCCCGGGTAAACGGCTCACGTCGGTCAACGCTTTCTCGTTCTTCTCGCTCGACGACATCGCGCTTTTCGTTCGTCGTGCGAGAAGAAACGAACGCGCTTTCGTCGTCGAACGCGCGTTGCGAATGAAACGTCACGTCGCGCGATGTCGTTCGCAGTCGTTCGCGTCGATCGATCGAATCGAATCGATCGAGTCGTCGCCGCAGTCGGAGTGGGTCGCCGATGGGGGTCATGGACGAGTGAATGACTCATCAGTGCGTGTCCCTCCCGAGGGCGCGGGCCGTTGGTTGGTTGGTCGGTCGGTCAGGGAGGTCAGGGAGGTCGAGGTCCGAATTCAACGCCCGTCGCGCGTGATCTCGACGAGCGACTCGACGGGTGAACGAGGCGGTGATTGTCAGTTTTCGGTGATTTCAAGTCTACGCACGCGCTTTAGAACACGAAACGAACGGTCGTTATTCGATGTGCTCTCGATCGATTCACCCCATCGCGATCGACGTCGGGGTGCCTCTCGCGAACGCGAGCACGACGAGTCATTCACTCAACGACAGATGTCGTCGACGTCGTCCCTCGTCCTCGCTCCTGACGAGACGTCGACGTCGTGCGTCTCGAGTCGCGAGTGGTCGAGACGTGTGGGACACGACGTGTCGAGTCCGCATCGGTCATTCGGTCCCTCGGTCAGCGACGTCGGACGACGGACGACGGACGCGTTTGAATTCAAACCGAATCGGCGGGTTGCAATCGAATCGCGCGATCGATCGATCGATCGCGTGCACACGTCGTCACGTCGTGACGCCGGCGATGGAGGACGAAACGACGCGAATAAGCGCGAACGCGCGAAGCGCGCGCGGAGCGATCGAACGAATCGAGATTGAGAACTTTAAATCCTACAAAGGCGCGCACGTCATCGGCCCGTTCAAACGATTCACATCCGTCATCGGCCCGAATGGGAGTGGGAAATCGAACTTGATGGATGCGATTTCGTTCGTTTTAGGCGTACGAAGCGCGCAGTTACGAGGGACGACGTTTAAGGATTTGATATATACGGTGGATTTATCGAACGCGAGTGATCAGAGACGATCGGCGAGAGTGACGCTGGCGTACGTACCCGAGGGCGAGCGGGAAGTTTTGTTTTCGCGCGTCATCGAGAGCGGGGGAGGGACGAGATACGAGATCGATAACGAGCGAACGACGATGGAAGAGTATAATGAACGGTTGAAATCGTATGGGATATTGGTGAAGGCGCGGAATTTTCTGGTGTATCAAGGTGATATCGAAGCCGTGGCGGCGAAGACACCGAAGGAGTTGACGACGTTGATTGAACAGATTTCTGGTTCGGATGAGTACGCGGAGCGTTACGTGCAGAACGAGCGCGCGAAGCAGCGCGCTGAGGACGAAGCGCACACGAGCTTTACGAAGAAGAAATCGTTGATGACGCAGAAGAAGCAAATGCGCGAGCAAAAGGAGGAGGCTGAACGTCACATGGCGCTCGTCGAGCGCATCAACGGCATGAAGGTTGAGAGCACGTTGTTCAAGCTTTATCACATCGACGCCGATATCGAACGGTTGCGCGGTGATGTTCGTCACGTTCGAGAGACTCGCGATGAAAACAATGAGGCTGCTGTTGCTGAGGAGAAAAAATTCAAAGAGAAGCTCATGGACAAGGCGAACAAGACGAAGACGGCGCTGACTCTCGAGCGTAAAATCAATAAGCTCAAGACCGACATTGAAAACCACGCGCCGCGCTCGAACCAAATCAGAGAAGAGAAAGCGCGTGCGCAGAAGAAGGTTGAAGCCGGACAAGTGCAGTTGACAAAGCTTAAGCGCGACGCCGCGGTCCAAGCCGACGAAATCGCCAAGATGGAGCAGCACTTGTTGAACATCGATCAAGCCGAGAGCGTCTTTGATGAAGAACAAAAGCGACGCGCGGCGCAGGACAAAAAGTTCCAACTCACCCCAGAGCAGCAAGCGGATTACAATGCGAAGAAGATTCAGTCCGGGACCGCGACTTATAAGCTCAAGGCGGAACGTGACGCTCTCGCAGCGCAGCTCACGGCGGATGAAGAAGCCGCGGCGCGCTTGTCTAGCAAGTCTGTGGAACTCGAGTCTCGTCTTTCGTTCTTGCAAGAGCAAGAAGATCGCGGAGCTGATCGCCTAGCGACGCTCAAGGAGAACGCGACTAAGAATGCGGGCGCTCTCAAAGATGTCGAGAAGAAGCTCAAAGAATTGGTTGAGGAGAAGCGCACTGTTCGCAGTCGTAACGATTTGTACAAAGAAAAGATTGAGGCTCTGAACACGAAGCTTCGAGAAGCCAAAGCAGACCGCAAGGAAAATGAGCGCGAAGCAAAGTCTCTCGAAGCGATCGCGTCGATGAAGCGTCTTTTCCCGGGAGTGTACGGTCGTCTCACGGAGCTCATCAAGGTGAGTCAAAAGAAGTACGAGCTCGCTGTCATCACCGTTCTTGGTCGTGAAGCCGACGCCGTTGTTGTTGAAGACGCCAAAACTGCTCAACTTTGCATTCAATTATTGAAGGAACAACGTATTCCCCCCATGCAGTTCGTTCCGTTGAAGGAGATCAAAGTGCAAGTAGTTAACGAGCGGTTGCGTCATCTCGGCGGCTCAGCGCGACTGTGCATCGATGTTCTTCAATTCGACAAAGCTCACGAACGAGCCATTTTGTTCGCGTGCTCGGACACAGTGGTTTGCGACACGCACGCGGAGGCGAAGAAGTTAGCGTTCGGTGGTCAGCAGCGTCTCAAGTGCGTCTCTTTGGATGGCACGCTGGTTGACAAGAATGGCCGACTGACTGGTGGTTCATCGAGCGGCTTGTCGGAAAAGGCTGGCCGATTCAGCCGCGTGGATGTCGAAAACTCGCGTCAAGAGAAGCTGAAGCTTGAAGATGAACTCAACGCGATGAAGAACCTCACGACTTTGATGCTCGAAGAGCAGGCGTGCCTCGACGCGAAGACCGGTCTTGAAAAGGATATTCAGTTCAACGACGCGGATATGAGTGTGATGCAAGCCAAGCTCGACAAGCTGAATCGCGATAAGGGTGTCATTTTGAAGTCTCTCAGCGAAGTTAAGCCCGAACTCGATGCGGCGACGAAGGCGAGTAAGGAGGGCGCGAAGAAAGTCGCAGAGCTCGACAAGCAAATTCACGCAATCGTGGACGACATCTACGCTTCTTTTACCGCCAGTCTCAATATCGCCAACATTCGCGTGTACGAGCACGAACACTTACTGCGTAAGCAAAAGCAGGCAGAGGAGAAGAGCAAATTTGCGTCGCAGCGTTCCAAGTGGAAGGAGCAATTGAACTATGAAATGAGCCGCAACACGTCTGGTCCAATCAAAGCCTCCGAATCGTTGATTGCAAAGTTCACCGCCGAACTCGTTGAACTCGAAAAGTCCTATGCGAACACGGCTAAGGAGCTCGAAGACTCGAAGAGCAAACTTGCAGAGATGGAAGCGGAGAACGTGCAAGCCAAAGAACAAGCTGCTCTCCTTGAAAAAGAGCTGGTTGTTTTGAAGGAGAAGACGCAGGTGGCGAGCGCTGAGAACGATCGTCTCGACAAGTTGATTTCTTCCAAACAGAACGTCATCGATGCTCAAATTGTCGTTCGCAGTGACATCATTACTTCTGCTATAATGGCGCAATTGAGTCTTCCACGAGTGCTCGCTCTCGGCGCCGCAAGACCGGCGCGGGATTCGGACGCGATGGATGTCGACGAACCTACGTCTTTGGCTGTCAACGCGAATATTGTGATCGATTATTCGAGTTTATCGAGCGAGTTGCGTCACGCGGCTGAAGTTGAACGTGACCGCATCGCGAATGATCTTTTGATCAAAGTTGAGGAATTATCCGTCGAGCTCGCGCGACTCGAACCGAACATGAAAGCTCTCGAACAGTATGAGACGATTAAGGAGAAGGAACGCTTGCAAACGTTAGAGCTCGAGGAGGCGAAAGAGCGCGTCAAGGAAGCGACCGATTTGTTTGAAAGTATTCGTCAATCCCGTCGCAGCATCTTCATGGACGCTTTCAAGCACATCGCCACGTCCATCGACGTCTTGTACAAGGAACTGACGCAAAGCTCTAGCCACCCGCTCGGTGGTCAAGCGTACTTGGGCCTCGAAAATTCTGAAGACCCGTTCTTGGCTGGTGTGAATTACACCGCGATGCCGCCCACGAAACGTTTTCGTGACATGGATCAGCTTTCAGGAGGTGAGAAGACCATCGCCGCGGTGGCTTTGTTGTTTGCCATTCACTCGTATCGCAGCTCGCCGTTCTTTGTCCTCGACGAAGTTGATGCCGCGCTCGATAGAGTGAACGTCGAAAAGCTCGCAAATTTCATGGCCAAGCGATCGCACGGGCACGGCGGCGCGGACGGCGTGCAATCGATTGTCATTTCTTTGAAGGATTACTTTTACGACAAGGCGGATGCGCTCGTCGGCGTCACGCGCGACGTCCCTCAAGCGTGCTCAAAAGTTCTCACTTTTGATCTCACGCAATACGATTAGACGAAAACGATTAGACTCACGCATGACGATTGATATGATACGCTCACGATGACGACAGCGACGCTGATTAGTACCACGCAGTGGTTTGTTATGTACACCGATAGAAGATACGCTCTCCGCGCCTCGCCGATTCGCGTTCGCGTTCGCCGCCGTCGCCCTTTCACCCCGTCGCGTTTCCCCCTCTCCCCTGTCTCGCCCCATCCCTTCACCTCGCATCACTTCACTAAGACATTCACCCCCAACGCGCGCGCGCCCTAAAATCCCGGCGTACGCACGAGCTCAATCGTATTCTCATCCTCATCCACCGTGAACCGGTACACCAAGTACGCGATGGTCAACCCGAACGCCATGACCACGGCGCCTTGCAACGCCAGAGGAATCGCCTTGCGCTTCCTCTCCGCGTTTAACAATCCTTGGTCCTCATTGGGACGCGCGCCGTAGGGCGGCATCGCGCGCGATGCGAAGTGCCGCTCGCGACGCCCGAGCGCGAGCGCGCGCGAGCTCGGTTTAGTGTTCGCCCGCGAGCTCGAGCGCGCGCGAGCGGCGCGCGCGAGCGGCACTTCGCAGCGCGATGGACGCACGCCCGTCGCAGAGCGACAACGTGATTCCCGGGTACGATTTCATCGATGGACGGTACTTTCGATGCGTTCGCGCGCACGAGCGCGCGTACGTCGCTCGCGGCGCGGCGCGAGCGAGCGCTCGAGCTCGCGAACGCGAGCTCGACGACGGCGATCGCGCGCCTCCGACATCGGCGACGACGACGGAGGAAAGGACGACGGAGGAAAGGGCGAAGATTGGGAAACTCGCGATGGAGTTCATAAAAAGCGAAGGAAACGTCCGAGAGCGAAGGGAGGTTGAGGCAAAGCTGCGCGAGCGCGCGCGACGGGACGCGCTCGAAGCGCTCGTCCCGGCGGGACGAGCGCGCGGGGTGAATGTGATCGATCGCGCGCGCGCGCGAGGGACGTTTACGAGCGAAACGTGGTCGAGCGCGAAGTTTCAATTCGTGGAGTGCGTGCGAGGGCGAGACGGGGGGAGGATGCTCGCGGTGGTGTGGAACTCGGTGGCGAGCTTGAACGTCGTCGAGAGCGCGGCGAGGCGAGGGACGACTCTACGCGTCGTCACCCCGGCCCCGGTGTGCGGTGCGCCGATGCCGTGCGTGAAGGCGATCGGAGATGGCGTCGATGGGATGATTTGTGCGAATTGGTGCGGCAAAGGTGGGGCGAGCGGCGGGTTGACGTTTGCGCCGCGAGCGAACGAGCGAGCGACGTTCGTCGCGCTCATGGATTGCGTCGAGGACGTCTGTCGAAGCGGGACGAACGTGGATGAAGTGTACGCGTGTGGGTCACACGGCGTGAAGCGCGCGATCGAGGGGCGAGCGTCGAAAGAGTCGAGAGTGGACGACGGCGGCTCGGGCGGCGTTCGAGCCGAGACGCTGTTGCGTAAGGACGCGCTGCGATCGGACGTGTTCGCGATCGATGTGGATGTGATGACGCCGAAGGTACTGACGCTCGGTACGCGCTCGGGAAAGGTTGTGGAATTCGACGCGCGCGTGGGCAAAGGCATCGAGGCGTGCGCGCAGGTGGCGCATTTGGCGCAGGAAAATATTTATCAAGTGAAAAAATTGCCGCCGCATCGCGCGTCGGATATCTTAGTGTCATCCTCTGCGGGTCGATACCGCATCGATACGAGGAAAAATCGAGTGGAAACGATCGCTAGCAAGCGAGATGGAACGTCGCGCACGTCCATGGGATTCGCGGATGATTTTTTTTCAAGCAAGATGGGGTTCTGCGATGATTTTTTTTCATACGCCATGGGCAAGCACGTGCACTCGCGCGAATACGATTTCGGCGACGCGCCTTTGGTGCACACGATGAGCCTCCACCCCGTGGTTCGCTCATCGGATTTTGCCGAACGCAACATCGCGATCGGGTGCGAGATTGACGACCGCGGTGACCCCAACGTTTGGGCCATCAACGAAAATGGCTTAGCTCTCTTTTCCAACGTCGCGAACGAAACGTCGTTGACGCAAATCGGCGTCGACGACGAATGGTGCGCCCCATTCTACGACAATCGATAGAAAAGTACCGTTCTACGACAATCGATAGAAAAGTACCGCACCGCATTGTAGTTTTAGGAGTTGATTGTATTACTTATCATGTCATGACTACTGTACAGTAGCGCGTCGTTCGTCGCCGGCTTGAAAAAAAGTTACTTTCGATCGCGACCGAACAACCCTCGCGCGGCTTCGCTCAAGAATCCAACCCCTTTATTCACCGGTGATTTCGCCGCTATTGAATTATACAGCGCGGCCTCAATATCCCCTTGCTGCGGTCGCCGCTGCATCGCCCCAACCTGCTCGAATTTCCCACCCTCTTTCACCAACACTCGCCACGGCTCGTCTTCGACGTTCCCATCCTCGACGCGCTTGAACACCGCCCCCTCCAAGCTCGACCCCCAGGCGATATCGATCTTCAGCGGCAAGAACGAATACACCACCGTGAACGAATTCGCAAACGCCTCCGTCGCGTTCGCCTTCTTCACCTTGGCGGAAAAACTCTTCCCTCCGTCGCCGTCGTGCGCCCACTCGACGTTCGCCGCCGCGCACTCGCGCTCGCCCCCTTCCTCGCATTTCTTCGCCGCCGCGCTCACGTCTTTCTCACTCACGCCCACGAAAACAATCACCCCTTTCCTCGCTCGTGCTTTTTCTATTCCCCATTCCTCGTTCACGTCGATCGCTTCGTACTCGCTTCTCCTTCGCAGCGCTTCGTCTCTCGCGCTTCGCGTCCCGAACACGCACGTCGCCTCGCTCGCGTTCTTCCCAACCACGCTTTGCGCCAGCGCGAGCGCGCTCGAATCACTCGAGTCCGCTAATGGTAGTTCTATGCACGCCCTAAACGGTTTGCTCTTCGCGCTTTTCCTCGCCCGGCGCGCTCGCGCGCACGCGCGCGCCGCGCCGGCGAGCGCGTCCTCGAGCGCGCGCGGCGCCTCCACTGTACTTTCGTCGTTCGCGCGTGCGTTCGCGCGAATTCCAGGGCGACGTCGAGCGTGATGCCGACGCGCGCGCAGTCCAAACGTCGTCGACGTCGAGCGCGACGTCAAAGCGAAGGCGTTGACCGACATGAGCTTTTTTGAGCTTTTTTGAGCTCGGCGTCGAGGAATGAGCGATGATGGAGCGGCTTAAAAACTTCATTCGTCGTCGTCTCACGCGATTTGGATGATTCGTGCGCCGTGCGTGATTTTGCACACGCATTCGTCCAGGTGCGAGAGCGCATGGACGAGACGCGCGGTCGTGGCGAAAAGCACCGAAGGCGAGGACGCGCGACGACGGGCGTTGGTGGAGCGCGACGCCGCGCGAGCGCGAGGGAAGTACGTCACGCGCGAACGAGCGGAGAGTAAAGGGGAACGTGCGATAATGGGGTTTTGGCAAACGTTCGCGATGAGAGCGAGCGATGCGAGGAGGAAACATTTTGATGGGAGGAAGACGACGGATGGGACGCGAGCGCGATGATCGCGCGGAGCGAGCGAGAGAGGATGGCGATTAGGCGAATGCGCATTGGAGGGCGAATCGCGCGATGAAAGAGTAATTTATGTTGTTATGCACGCGTATGTTTATCGAATAGCGCGCGAACGAGCGGAGAGGAGGTGGGAAAGGAAGGCTAGGATCGCGCGACGACTCGCGTCGATTCGGTTTGATTTTTTCGCGCTCGCGCGCGCGGCGGCTCACTTGCGTTGATTCAGTGGGTTTCTGGGATCGCGCGCCCAGAGCTTGCTGAGTAAATCGCGGTATTGCGACATCTTCAGCCCGGGCTTTTCCTGTTTCAAATCGGCGAGCTTTTCCTCTTCGAAACGCTCGTACGCCGCCTTCATGGACACCGGCGCGGGCGAATTCGACCGAGAATCCTCCAGTGACAGCGCCTCGATCGCGGCATCGATCCCCGACGCACTCACCGCAGGTCGCGCGCGATTGTCGTTCTCGCGATCGACGATTGACGCGTATTCGTCCTCGACGATTTCGTTCTTCGCCGCCTTGGCCGCGGCGAATTTCGCCTTCAAGCGCTCCTTCGCTTCAGCCTCCTTCCCTTGCGCGAGCTCGTACGCGGTCTTTTTCTTCACCTGCGTCCCGGGAATTTTCCCCGAAAACTGTTCCTCCTCCATCGCGGCCTGTCGGCGCGCATCGGCGCGAGCGGCGGCTTTGGCGTCCGCCGCCGCCGCGTCCGCTTCGGCGCGTTGCGCCGCTTTAGACTTTGTTCCATCCCCGTGCGATGCCCAGTAGTGGTCGTCCTCGGCTTTTTTCGCGCTCGACGCTTTTTCACTCGCTTTTTCGTTCTCGCGCTCGACCTTGGCGGCGCGTCGCACGTTCGCCTGAGGTCGTCGGCGAGAGACGCGCGAAAAGGATGGTCAGCGGGAGCGTCGGCGGCGTTCGCGAACATCGGGCGAGAGCGACGGGCGCGACGGGTAGACGCTCGAAGGCGTCGAACGAACCGTTGATGGCATGAATGACGACGTGCGCGCGATGCGCGCGGCGTCGAGAGATGGGGCGTCGCACGACGAGCGCGCGCGAGACGCCGCGGAACGCTCGAAGCCTTGGACAAATATAGTTTACAACACAGGCGCTAAGATTGAAGAATGTCGCGCGCGTTCTTGGAGTGACGAACGCACTTGGGTGTGAAATCTAAGCGTTGACGACGACGACGACGACGACGACGAGGAGGAGGAGGAGGAGGATGACGGATGGGGCCGACGCTACGACGTCGTCGGAACGGTGAAAATAGTGCGCACGCCCGCCGCCGCGAGTTCGGCGTCGGCCGCCTCCATCGTACCTTCCATCGCCACGCCTCTGCACGCGTCCTTAACGACCACGACGTCAAATCCTAAGCTACGCGCATCCAACGCGGTGTACTTGACGCAAAAATCGTACGCCAGTCCGACTAGGAATACGCGCGTCACGCCCTGAGCCCTCAAGTACTCCTCTAACCCGGTACCCGACACCTTATCATTCTCGTAAAACGCGCTGTACGAATCCACCTCTCTATTATACCCTTTCCTCACCACCATCGTTCGCGCGGGTAAGCGCAAGTCGGGATGAAACTCGCACCCTTTCGTGCCTTGCACGCAATGGTCCGGCCACAACGTCTGCGTCCCGTACGAAAACTCCACCTCATCGTACGCCTTCTTCCCTGCGTGTTCACTCGCGAAACTCATGTGTCCCTGCATTCGAACGAACACGTAACCATAGTCACATCGCCCTCGTCGTCAATCCCTCATCGTTTCACGAAACGAACGAAACCATCGTCGTCGTCGTCGTCGTCGTCGTCGTCGTTCCTCGCTCGCCCTCGCTCGCCGCTTCGCTCGCGTACCTTTGGATGATAATCCTGCGACGCCACGATCACTCTGAACTTCTCCGCGAGATCGCACACGACATCGACGATCTCATTCCCCCCTTTCACCGCGAGCGCGCCGTCGGGGTCCATGAAATCCAATTGAACATCGATCACTAACAGCCCATCGCTCGCCCAGCGCACGCCGCTTTCGTCGTCATCGTCGTCGTCGTCGTCGTCGTTCGCGATCGCGCGCGAACGCGCGCGACGCTCGAGGACGTCCTCGAACGGGCTCGTCCCTGTCGCGGGTGCGAATACTTTTCCCTCGACGGTATCCGATTCGTGCGTTGGCATCGATCGATCGAGCGCGACCGAGCGGGGAGTGACGCGCGCGAGAGGTCGCGATCGATCGCGGGGGGGTAGGTGTTGAGTCGTGACTCGTAAAATCAGAGGCATCGATCGATCGATCGATGGATGGATCGATGGATGGATGGATCGATGGATCGATCGATCGATGGATGGATGGATCGATCGACGAATGATGGACGAGGATTAGGACGCGGCATCGATCGATCGCCTATTGGCGCGCGTTCGCGTCGAGCCAAGCGACGACGGCGCCGAGCGCGGCATCGAAATCGGACGGCTATGGACGATGATGAATGCGAATGATGGACGAGGGATGTGGTCCGTTTTACGCATGCGTTTTATGACGAGTCATTGACTCATAACGAGTATGATTTTCAAACCCTCGACATCGGCGTCGGGACGTTCGCCAGTGTGGATAGCGCTCGACGTCACACGACGACGCGCTTCGAAAGCGAGCGCTTGGACGATGGCGAGCAAAGCGTCGGGGCTGAAACAAATAAAACTTCTGGGAGGTTCCATCGACTCGCGAGACAGCGCGAAGGCGACGAAAGAGTACGAAGACTACTTCGCGCGCGAGGGCGGGGACGCGACGCGCGCGGGGAACTACGCGGATGTGGTGAACAAGTACTACGACCTCGCGACGTCGTTTTACGAGTACGGCTGGGGCGAGAGCTTTCATTTCGCGCACAGGTATAAGTGGGAGACGTTGAGGGAGAGCATAGTGCGACACGAGCACTACTTGGCGAGCAAACTCGGGGTGAAAAGAGGAGATAAAGTGCTGGACGTCGGGTGCGGGGTCGGAGGGCCGCTGCGAGAGATCTCGGCGTTCACCGGGGCGAGCGTCACGGGGTTGAATAATAATGCGTTTCAGATATCGCGTGGGGAGGAGATGAATCGTCGAACGGGACGACACGGGCACTGCGATTTCGTCAAGGCGGATTTTATGAATATTCCCAAAGATGACGGGACGTACGACGCGGTGTATCAAATCGAGGCGACGTGCCACGCGCCAGACGCCTTGGGGTGCTATTCGGAGATTTTTCGAGTTTTGAAACCAGGAGGGATCTTTGCTTCGTATGAATGGTGCTTGACGGATGAGTACGACGAGAAGAACGAGGAACACCGGGCGATTCGCCAGGATATCTTGCTCGGGAACGGGTTGCCGACGGCGCGAACGACGCACGAAGTGTTGGACGCGTTGAAGAAGGCTGGGTTCGAAATTCTCGAAGAGGAAGATTTGGTTAAGACCGCGGACATTCCGTGGTATGAACCGATCGACAAGGACCGCCGATGGTCGCCTATGCGCGACTTTTGGTCGTTCAAGACGACGAACTGGGGTCGCAATTTTACTCATTACTTTGTTCTCGCGCTCGAAATGTTGCGCGTCGCGCCCAAGGGGAGCGTCAACGTGAGCACGTTTTTGAAGAAGGGCGCCGATGCTCTCGTTGCGGGCGGTAAAACCGGCACGTACACCACCATGTATCTCACCGTCGCACGAAAGCCAATGTCCAAGGCGGAGGAGAAGGCGGCCAAAAAGTTGGAAAAGCAAGCTAGCGCTTCCATCAATTAACTTAACCGCACCGATTTCATCTCTTGCAATAGGAAGGCGATCATCAATAAATCAAATATTGTTTGTTTTATTAGTGCATATTGATACGCGCGCGGGTGCTAATCGCACTTTTGTTCGTACGAACGGATATTAACGTTCGCACGGCGACAAAGTCTAGTCATCTAACGGATGCTTCGCGTAAAACGCCCTCTCTTTTTCCTCCGCCGCGACCATCATGGCTGCGACGGCTTTTTGATGAGCTTGTTGCTTGTCTTCCGCCGCAGACTTGATGGATAACATTTTCTTCATCGCTCGCTCTTCTTCTTCGCGCGAGGAGGAGATTTGACGAGCCACCTCGGCGTCGTTTTTCTTCGCGAACGATACGGTGGCGTCAAAGCCCGCTTCGGCTCGCTTCTTCTCCTTGAACGCGTCAGTTTGCGCAGCCGCGGCTTCCGTGGTGGCCTTCTCGTTTGCCTCAGCAATTTTACGTTCCAACTCTTTCTGCGCCTTGCGCCACGCTTTTCGCGCTCGTTCCTCTGTTTTGAGCTTTTCTTTGGCGGCGATGGCAACGGTTTTCTCCGCCTGCTTCGCCTCGACACGAAGTTTCTCGGCTTCAGTCCGTTCAGCTTGTGCCTTGGCGGATAACTCTTCCTTCTTCTTTTCGTCTTCTTCAACGGCGGCTTGCGCGGCTGATGCTTCGGCGGCTTCGGCGGCGGTTTTCGCCTTCGCCGCCTTTGCTTCTTCATCTCTCTTGGCGTCGGCTTCGACGGCGGCGGCTTGGGCTGCCGCGGCTTCGGCCGCAGTAGCCACGGCTTCAACGAGAGACTCTTGAACCACTAGCGCGACTTCGGCTTCTGGCGAAACTGCTTCGTCCTTGATTACGCGAATGGCCACGCTCTTGGCGACGGTTTCTGCATCGGTGATGGCTTTGCAACATTGTTCAATCTCGGCGATGATTGTTTCGTAGAAGATACAGTCCGTGTTCATCATGAGCCTGTTGAGCGCTGACGTGTGCGAGTCTAACTCGGCCTCTATTCTTTCCTTGGCGATCACCTGCGCGTTTTGCGCGTCTTGCAATTTGCGAGCGCGCTTTTCGTGCTTGAGAGTGTACTCGACGAGCCGTCCTGGTTCCACAGGGGGCATGATGTTGACGTGCTGATTGATCTCATTTTGCGCCTCAAAGATGGGCTTTTCGAGCTTCGGGAACTCAGCGAGCTCTTCCTCGTAACTTTTGCCTCTCTCGAACACTTTTTCTGTTTCATCGATCACGTGCTTCTCCATTTCAGCCGCCTTGGTCCTGTACGCTTCTATGTCGATGGCTTCGTTGAGGCTGCGGACGCGATCGTTCAAAGCCGCCGCGGCGGCTTTGAAAGTCTTATATCCATCCAACTTGTTGCACAAATCGTCCACAAACTCACGCATTTCATCAGGTCCGAATAAAATGCGAATGTATGGTTCGAAGTCGTCGAAGACGAGCTTCATAGCGAGCGCGTGACGCTTCATCGCGCTCAGCTTTTCGCAATTTGTAAGGTATTGTTGCGATAAATCCGTGCGAGCGTACATCATCTTAAGTCGATCATACTTGTGCTTGGCGATGCGAATGGCATCGATAGACGTGTACGTGCGCTTCTTAGCCTTGGAATACGCGATGGAGTTGGCACGCTGCATGGTCGCCGACGCGGTGAGCGTCACTTGTTCGATATCTACGACGCCCTCCTCCTTGCTTTGCGAGCAGCGCTTCACAAATTTATCGAGCTCGCGGCTCGCAGCCTCGTAAGCGGGAACGAGCGACTTCTTTTCCACATTCTCCACCGCTTTCGTCATCGCTTCCATCGCCAATCGTTTCGCGTTCTCCATCTCGCTCGTCAGCTTGGCTTTCTCCTCCTCTGGGAGCTTCTTGTCCCGGGTCGCGTATTTCAACTTGTACTCGGCGTGCTCATACGATTCGTAAATCCCCCACGCGTCATCGATCGTCGTTATCCCTTCTTGTAACTTCTCCAAGAACGCACTCGAGATGTGTGCGACGTACTCCTTATGCGCGTCCCTCGCGTTGAGCACCCGTCGCGCGAGCGCGTTCAACCGCGTCGCGCACTCCCGACTCCCCTCGCAATGTTTCCCCCAGTGCATCAACACCGACGGCTCCATCGCTTTCGACGCATTCGTCCACGCTCGCCATATCGCCCTTTGTTCGCGCACCAGTTCGCGTATGACCTCTAATCTCTTCGCCTTTCGCTCGCACTCCGCGTCGAATTCGCACTTCACCAACGCGTACTTGGTCAACGTCGCCTTACGAGCCGCGCGTCTCGCGGCGACGCCCGTGACTTCGACGCCGAGCACGGCGACGCGAGAGGCCAATCGCATGCCTCGGTGTGCGCTCGTCACGACGTCGTCGGGGGCGGAGAAACATTGCCCCATCGCGTCGCGCTTTGATGGTTGACTCGCGCGGTAAAGCGACGAATGGGAATTAATTCCGACGCCCATCGACCGAATGTCAACGCAATCGTCACGCATTCCGACCTCGCTCGAGCGCTTTTCGACGTCCTCGCGCTCGATAACGAGCGTTCGCGCATCGTACGTCGACGCCTCTCACGCGCGCACGCATTCTTCACGTCATTCAATCCCAATTCGATCGTCATCATGTCGTCGTCTTTCTTTCCGAGCTCGCCTCGGTGCATCGCACGCTCCATTCCTCGCATCGCGCGCGCATTTCGCGCGAGTCCATCGATCGTTCGATGAAATCCGCATCCGTCCACGGCGTGCGTGCGTTCTCGCTCGCATTCCTTTCATATATTCATCGCGAGCTCGATCGAAATCCATTTTGAGCTCGCGCATTCGTCGTTCTGAGCTCGACGATGGGGAATGGAATCAACCATCAGTGGTTCCGAGCTCGCCCGCATTGAACGGAGTGTGATTCGATGAAATCTCGTCCAAGGATGATCTCTCGAAGCGCATCGATCGGGACGTCGCATTCGTCCCGCGTCGTCGTCGTCATCGCGACGAACATCGCGAAAAACGACGCGAAAGCGGTGCTCGACGCCCTACGCGCGTCGCCGTTGGATGACGCGTTGAAACATTGTAAACGCGCGAGACGAGCGAGCGATGAGACGTGTGAGATAGTGCTCGGACGATCGCGACGACGACGAGGAGGTGAGAATGCGGAGGACAGGAGGGGGTGGATGTCAGCGAACGAGGCGAAGGCGGAGGTGGAGGTCGATGAAGAGTTGGGCGAACGCGCGAAGCGAGCGCGAGCGGCGAGCGTCTCGCGCGAGGTCGGGTACGCGTACGTGGAAATCGATTCTCGAGCACCGACGACGAAAGAGGAGTGGATTGAGCGGTGTAAGACGTGGCCGGTGTCGCTGAACGTCGCGCGAGGAGAGGAGCGCGAGGAGGAGCTGGAAGAGAGGCGCGTCGACGAGGAATCGGAATACTTGGCGACGTGGACGAGAGCCGCGGTGCGAGCGGCGGATGGGGCGACGTCGCGTTCGGGCGCGCGAGGAATCGGGAACTGCGCGATCATCGTCGATCCGAAGACCGGTCGTGAGATCGCGCGCGCGGTGGATGAGTCGCGAGTGCATCCTTTGCGACACGCCGCGATGGCTGCCGTGGACTACGCCGCGCGGAGGGACCTGGAGACGTATCCCGAGTTGGATTTCATTCAGGAGCGAATCGAAGCGCGGCGCGCGGAGAAACTCGCGGAAGATATCGCAATTGGTAACGACGACGTCGATGACGACGATGGCGAACGGGATTGTGCGAGTGATGGGAAGAAGCGAAAGCGCGACGCCGCGACGAGCGGGGAGGCGGTGACGGAGCTCATGGGCCGACCGTATTTATGCACCGGGTACGACGTATTTCTCGCTCGCGAGCCGTGCTTGATGTGCGCCATGGCACTCGTGCATTCGCGCTTGAAACGCGTGATATTTGCCGCGACGAACGCCGAGACTGGCGCTTTGAGCGGCGCCGAGGCGGGCGTTCGGCGCCTCCACGGCGTGCGAAGCTTGAATCATCATTACTCTGTGTTCACGTACGACGCCGACGAAGACGAATTGCGCGCGATAGCAGATAGCGGCGCGGATTAGATTTAGATGACGAATATTGGTATACTCATAGTGTACGTTTCTAGTGAATGGATGCAAAATTCAAGCCATGGTCACGCGCTCGTAGGTTTCTAGTACACGAATGCGAAGTCCCAAAGCCATGGTACCGTGGCGTCACGCAATTACCCTACAAATCCGTGATGCAGCCTTGCGACGCCGAAGCGACGAGCTTGACGTACTTGTACAGCGTACCCGACGTCGCTTCCAAAGGTGGAGCCTTCCATGCCTTGCGGCGCTTCTCCCATTCCGCATTGGAGATGTTGATGGCGTTCATCGTGCGCTTCTCCGCGTCGATTTCGATGATGTCCCCATCCTTGATCATCGCGATCTCACCGCCAACTTGCGCTTCCGGACTGACGTGCCCGATCACGAATCCGTGCGAGCCACCCGAGAATCGCCCGTCGGTAATGAGAGCGCAGTCCTGCCCGAGGCCGGCGCCCATTATAGCCGACGTCGGCGTGAGCATCTCGGGCATCCCCGGACCGCCCTTGGGACCTTCGTAACGAATGACGATGACCGAGCCCTTAAAAGCGTTTGAATCTGCGGCGAGCGCTTCGAGCATTTCTTCTTCGCTATCGTAACACTTTGCAAACCCTTTGAAGTACAAGCCTTCTTTGCCGGTGATCTTCGCCACGGAACCCTCCTTGGCGATGTTTCCATATAGGCACTGCAAATGTCCCGTCTTCTTGATCGGTTTGCTCACTGGAAGGATCACTTGTTGACCCGCCTGTAAATCCGGGCATCCCGCGAGATTTTGTGCCAGAGTCTTACCGGTGACGGTCATGCACGATCCATCGATCATGCCCTCCTTCATGAGATACTTTAACACCGCGGGCGTGCCGCCAACTTTGTGAACGTCCTCCATGACGTACTTGCCAGATGGCTTCAAGTCAGCGATGAACGGCGTCTTGTCGGACACGGCTTGGAAGTCATCGAGGGTGAGCTTGATCCCCACCGAGTGCGCCATGGCGATCAAGTGAAGCACGGCGTTGGTGGACCCCCCGAGAGCGATGACCGTGACCATGGCGTTCTCAAAGGCCGCTCGCGTCATAATGTCGCGCGGTTTCAAGTCGATTTCGAGCATGTGCTTCATCGCGGCGCCGGCCAGGAAACATTCATCCATCTTCAACGGATCCTCAGCGGGAATGGAAGACGAGTAGGGCAGCGTCATCCCGAGCGCTTCGATGCAACTCGCCATCGTATTAGCCGTGTACATTCCGCCGCACGCTCCAGAGCCCGGGCACGAGTTTCGCACGATGTCTTTGCGCTGATCTTCAGAAATCTTCCCGGTGACGAACTGCCCGTATGATTGAAATGCAGAGACAATGTCTAGCGTCGCACCGTCCACCTTACTTATGCCCGGCCGAATCGTCCCGCCGTAAATCATCAACCCTGGTCGATTCAACCGCCCCATAGCCATGATGGTCCCTGGCATGTTCTTATCGCAACCCGGAAGGGAAATATTCCCGTCATACCACTGTCCGCCCATGACGGTCTCGATGCTATCCGCGATCAAGTCTCGCGATTGCAAGGAAAATGACATCCCGGGCGTGCCCATGGAGATACCATCCGACACGCCGACAGTGTTGAATTGAAAGCTCACCATGTCCGCCGCGCGCACGCCCTCGGCGACCTTGTTCGCGAGGTCGAGCAAGTGCTTGTTGCATGGATTTCCTTGCCACCACACCGACGAGACGCCTACGCAGAGAAGGAAACGGTCAGTCATCTGTTCGGGGCGAGCGTCGAGCGTCGAGCGTACCGATTTGCGGCTTGTTCATATCAGCCTCGGTCAAACCCGTGGCATACAGCATCGCCTGAGACGGAAAACGCACAAAATAGACGGAAATCGTCAGTCAACGTTTCGGGGCGATCGACGAACGTTTTGGGTCATCGAGCGCTCGACTTTGCGTCCCGCTCTCCGTGGCGCGCTTTTTCGCTGCGGCGTCACGCTGGCGCCACCCAGAGCCAGAGCTCGCGCGAGAGAGAGACGCACCTGCGACGCTCCTTGCGATTTCGGCTGCGTGATTTTTCGGCTCCATTTATTCAGCGCATCTTTAGGTCCATCCGGCATGATGACCCCCGGTTCGTGTGCCGCGACGACGAGGAACGCTCCGCGGCGGCTCGACGTCCCTCGCGGTTTCACCGACGCCGCGCGCATCGGTGCGATCGCAGACGACGCAGAAAGGGACATGATGAGTATTTCCGAGCGCGACTCGAGGTGGTCGTCGAAAAGCGCGGCGCGTTTGGAAGTGGTGCGAGTCTGTCGCGAGCGGCGTCAACCGCGGCGGTTGAAACCCTGTCGCATGGGGTTTACGCCGAGCCGACGCGGACGAAAGAGGCGGATTCCATCAAAGCTTCGTTTCGCGATCTGTGACAACACGAATTTATGTGAAAATTATAACGCTGCGAGCCTACCGGTCAGATAATCGATAGTTTCGCGAGAGTCGTCGAAGAAAGGAAACACGCGCGGCGACGTCGGCAACCGAGCGGTGAGCACGTCGACGCCGTCCTCTGTGACAACCATGGTATGCTCGTACTGCGCACTTCTCGAGCCATCGCGCGTGACGGCGGTCCAGCCATCGGGCCACGTCACGTCGCGCCATTCCCCGAGATTAATCATCGGTTCGATCGTGAACGAGTGTCCGGGCTTCATTTTGTGTTCCGCTTTATTGTTGCCGTAGTGCGGCACGCTCGGGGCGCAGTGAAATAATTCGTTGATACCGTGTCCGCAGTACGTCTTCACCACCGAACAGTTGTTCTTTGCCGCGTGGGTGCTGATGATATCTCCCAAGTCCCGATAGCGGTTTCCGGGCTTGACGTTGTCGATGGCGAGCCATAAGCACTCGAGCGCGACTTTGAGCAGGTGCTTGGATTTCTCGTCGACGTCTTCGGGCTTGCCCACGAGAACGGTTTCGTTCAAATCGCCGTGGTAGCCATAAATGTAAGCCGTGACATCAATGTTGACGATGTCGCCCTTCTCTAACGGCCGCGAGTCCGGAATGCCGTGACAAATCACCTCGTTCACCGAGATGCAGCACGATTTCGGAAACGAATAGTAATTCAACGGCGATGGGTAGCCGCCGTGCGCGGTGATGTAATCGTGGCAAATTCGATCGAGTTCATCCGGGACGACCCCTGGACGTATCGCTCGCACCACCGCATCGATCGCCCCGCGCGCAACTATGCAGCACTTGCGCATCTCCTCCTTCTCGCTCGCCGTGAGCTCTTTACACAGCCGTTGCAAACGCGACGTCTCCTCCGACGTCGGCCGCGACGTCTCCGCGTAATCCGTTCGCTTCACGCCATCGGGAACGGCGCGTAACCCACGAAACCCATCGGAATGCGAAATCTTCCCCGGACGCAAATTTCCAGTCCACGCGAACTCGGGCAACGTCTTCGTTCTCCCGTTACCTTTATTCACGCAATACAACCACCGCTCGTCGTCGCTCGTCGCCGTCTTGGGCGCTAACGCCCAAATCGACGGCGCCGCGTGTTCGATCGCGTGCGAATCCACGACGACCTCTCCGTCGACGTTCGCCCCGAACATCACCACGCTCATCCCACACGGGACGTTGACGCTGACGATCAACGACCGTCGTCGTCTCGCCCCTTCGCCGCACGCTCGCGCGAACGCCTCTTCATCCGCCTTCATCAACCCACACCCGATCGCGCTTTCGCGATCGCTCGCTTTCACAACTCTCACTTTCTGTTCGATCGCTTTCAACGCCATCGCTTTCGGTGCTTTCGCGATCACCGCGCACACGGCGCGCGCCGCGCCGAGCGCGAGCTCGAAGAACATCGCCCCGTCTTCATCGTCTTCATCATCTCTGTTCGCCCTCTCGCGATCGTTCTCGGTCGCACACGCGAACGCGATGAGCGCTTTCGCGATCGTTTTCGCCTCGTTCGCGTTCAACAGCGCGTTGTCGCTCATGCCGACCTCACAGGTCGCGTCGACTTTGCGACGGCAGACTGTGACGCGTCTCGAGCGCGAGCCGCGCGAGCCGCGCGCGCGTCGACCTACGCTCCGACGTCACACCGACCGCACGTCGACGCACGGACGATGTCTCGAGTGAACGCGCGATGTCCGTCGCCGACGTCACGCCCGTGGTCGTTGACCTCCGAGCGCGCGCGAAGAAACGTGAGCCGCCGCGCCGCCGCTCGCGTCTTCGTCGCCAGCGTCCCGCTGGAAGGCCTCGAGTTCGCCCGAGCGTTCATGGCGTTAAACGCGTTCCCAAGAGCGTTGACGCACGAAATGATTTTGATCAAATTCGCGGACGACGACTGCGTGGCGCTGTATGATTTCCTCCCGCGCGAGCCGCGGTCGCCGCGCGTCGCGGCGTCGTTGCTCGCCGGAGCGAGCGTCCCGGGCGTAGTTCGAGCGCGCCGATTGGCGGGAGTTCCCGGCCGCCGATGCGCGTTCGTCGCGCACACCAGGCGAGGTTTAGGTTTCGGCCGAGTGGGCGTGGAAAGCGCGGTGGCGAGCTTTCACGAGCGGTTCGATACGAATTTGAAATTACGCTCGAACGATTGTCACACGCACGTTCGCGAGCTCGCGCAGTGGTTGACGTGCGAGTACGGCGAGCGAATCGACGTTGACGTCGACGGGTCGTTGCGCGTGGTGCGACGAACGAATGTGGATTTGGAGGACGAGAAAGAGGGAGGAGAAGAAGAGAGGGAAGACGCCGAGGCGAGCGGCGAGCGGCGAGCGGAGGACGCGGACGCGGCGACGCTCGAACCGCGAACGCGCGCGAACGCGAAAGAAACGAAAACAGGGAACAAGAAACAAGGGAAGAAGAAACAAGGGAAGAAGTGAGCGAAATTGACGATGGGCGCGCGAGAATGCGCGTTTTGTATAGTACGTTGAGACGTTCGCGTCAGTAGTTTTCATAGCGAAGGACGTCATTCGTTCGCGCGCCATGTCGCGCGAAATCCATCCATCTGGCGTCCATCCGAGCGGGAACGCGCTCACGGCGTCGCGTGAAGACGTCGAGACGCGCGTTCGTCGTAAAATTTCTGGGTTGGGTGCGCTCGCGGCGCTCGGCGACGACGCGTTGCTTCGCGCGCTCGACGAGTGCGACGCGAAAACTCTCGCTGTGCTCGCCAAGACATCCAAAGCCATGCGCGCGTTCGCCACGCACGCTGATTTATGGAAAGCCCTCACTCTTCGAGCGTTCGGTGGACGGTTTCGATACGAAGAGAGTTGGTTCGCGACGTACGCTTCGACCGCGCTCGCGGCTCGCCAGAGGCGCGAGCCGCGAGCGAGCAAACGCATGAAACTCGCGAACGCGACGTCGAACGCCAGGGCGTTGTGCGCGAAAATCTCCACGGAGATTTACAGCGATGTATTGCACCAGCGATACATGTGCGCGGCGATGGAGCTCGAGCCGGAGTGGTTGTCGACGAGCACGGTGCCGGAGGCGTCGTCGTCGGAGTTGTCGGTTGAAGATTTTGCGCTCAAGTACGAAATTCCGAACGTCCCCGTGGTGTTGCGAGGCGCGGCGAACGCGTGGCGAGCGACGAAGACGTGGACGCGCGAGAGTTTGGTGGCGAAATTCGGTGATGTTGATTTCGTCGTGGGCGGGTACGACGTGACGTTGAGCAATTTTTTCGCCCTGAGCGCGTGCGAGGACGACGTGCCACTGTACTTGTTCGATCCAGATTTCGCGGAAAAAGTGCCAGAGCTCGCGAGGGATTACGACGTGCCGGAGTACTTTGCCAAAGATGACTTATTCGCCCTCATGGGGGCGGACCGGCCGCACTATCGTTGGCTCATCGCCGGCGCGAAGCGAAGCGGAAGCAGTTTCCACAAAGACCCGAACGCAACGAGCGCGTGGAACGCGGTAATCACGGGGCGCAAGAAGTGGATCATGTTTCCTCCGCACGTGAACCCGCCCGGGGTGCACCCATCGGAGGATGGCGCGCACGTCGCGGTACCGATTTCGCTCGTGGAATGGTTCGCAAACTTTTATCAGTTCGCCTATGACGGCGACGTCAAGCCGCTTGAATGCATTTGTGAACCCGGGGATATTTTATTCGTCCCTTCGGGTTGGTGGCACATGGCGCTCAACCTCGAGGAATGCATCGCAATCACGCAAAATTTCGTCTCCAAGGCGAATCTGCGTAAAGTTCTCGCCTTGTTGGACACCAAATGCGAAGCCTTGCTCAGCGGTTTGGACAAATCCCAACGCGGTGCCTTGGGCGAGCGCTTCTCTGAAGCATTGGAAACGTCACCAGATCCCGACGTACGCGCGATTCTCAGCGAACACCGCGCTCGAAAAGCCGCGGCGCTTGACAAATCACCCTCCGCGCTCGGCGGCGCGCTCGCCTCCGCCGCCGCGAACTCCTTCGCCTTCGCGTTCGCGCGTACGTAGTCCTTAGCTTCCCATCACCGTTCCGTCCATCACGAACGTAGACATTCGTAGTAGTTATAAATCGTTCGCGATTGTTTCCATTCGCCGCGACGAAACGTCGTCGTTCGCGACGCGACTCGCTCGCGACGCGACGCGTCCCGCTCGCGAAGAGAGTGACGTCATCCATACCCGAAACATCGACGTCATTTTTCGCCGCGTCCTCATCGCTCGCCCGAATCGTTTCACGCAAACAGCTGTGAAACGAACGAATATGCGATCGAATATGAATCAACGCGCGATGTCGCGCGCGAGTGCGCGGACGATGACGTCGGCGCCGTCGGCGCGCGGCGGCGCTCGCGGGCGCGGGACGCGGGACGCGCGAGCGCGAGCGACATCGAGCACGGACGCGACAGACGCGAAAACGCGAACGATGATGATGAGGAAAGAAAAGAATTGGGATTTACCGCGCGCGCCGTATGAAAAAGGAAACGCCCCGAAAGATGGAACTTGGGCGCCGACGAATCAGACGATAAAGGATTGGCGGTCGCTGTATCGAAACACGACGCTTAGCGTGGAAGGCGATGGCGTCGGGGACGTGATTCCGCGCGCGAACGTTCGAGGAGAGATTCCGAGAGAGTTGAAAGGCACGTTGTTTCGCAACGGACCGGGATTGTTGGAGATTTATGGGAAGAAGTTGAATCAGTTTTTTGACGGAGACGGGCTCGTGTGGACGGTGGATTTCGCGGGCGACGGAACGGCGAAGATTAAGCACTCTTTCGTCGGCACGAAAGGATTCGTGGAGGAGCAAGCGGCGCAACAAATGATTTATAAAGGAGCGTTTGCGATCGGGAACCCAAAAGGTGATGCGTTTTATAACCCGTTTGATTTCAACGTGAAGAACGTGGCGAATACGGGCGTCGTGAATTGGGGAGGCGAGACGTACGCGTTGTGGGAGGGTGGTAAGCCGCACAAGATGAAGAGCGATGATTTGAAGACGATCGGTGAGGTCGATGAAGTACTCGGGACGAAGCTGCGCGTGCCGCAAATGGCGGCGCACTATAGAGTTTGGGAAGGCAAAAGTGAGGCGGAGAAGCGTCTCATCGGTTTTTCAATCGAGAGCCAAGCGAGTTTTCCGCAAAACGTAAATCGCGCAGCCTTTTACGAATGGGACGTCAAAGGAAACTCCACGGCGGTGCATAATTTTGATGTCCCGAATGCGACGTTTGGGTTCTTCCATGACTGTCTCGTGACGGAGAACTGGCTATTTTTGTTCCAAAATCCGACGAGCTTGAATCCCAAAAAATTGTTGACCGAGTACATGTTTGCTAAGTGCGCATTGGCGGAAACGATATGCATGGTGGATGGCAAAGCCGCGGTGTTGCATTGCTTGCCGCGCACTGAAAAGGCGCGCAAGATTGGGCAAAAAGCCATCGAGTTGAAACCGCAATTCTTCTTTCACCACATCAACGCCTTTGAGCGCGACAACGGCGAAATCGTCCTGGACTCGATGCCTTGGGTGTTCATGGACTTCAGCATGAATCTCGACGTCGTTAATCCAGCATTTTTCAACGGAGGCTCGCGCGTGGAGTACACTCGGTTCGTCATCAACCCTGAACTCGGGTCGGTGAGACAGAAGTCGTTGAACAACCGCGTCGGCGAATTCCCGACGATGAATAACAAGTTCGTGGGCCGCCCGTACACGCACGCGTACACCGCGGGCACGATTGTCAAAGACGACGTCAAGTGGGGGCCGAATCAATGCTTGGTGAAGCACACCACCGATCCCAGCAGCGAAGGCATAGCACAGGAGCAGGTGTGGTACTTCGGCGAGCGATGCTTCGTACAAGAACCCATCTTCGCCGCGCGTCCGGGTTCGACTGCCGAAGACGATGGGTGGGTCTTACAAGTCGTCAATGACGCGGGCGATGAAACCTCGACGTTGCACATTTTCGACGCCAAAGACATTCGCACTGGTCCCGTCGCGAGCATCGTTTTTGAAGGCGAACATTTACCTCCTGGGTTGCACGGCATGTGGTCGCCGCGTTCGGCGTAATCGCCATCGAGCGAGAGCTTTCATTGGGAAAGTAGAACGACTGTACAGCAATTGTGAGCAGTGATGATTTTAGGCGCCCACATAAGTATTTTAACCAATAAAACGTCTTTGATTTTCGCGTGAAGCGCGACGCGTCGCGTCGTTCGACTGTCGGATGCGGCGTTGTCGATGTCGAATGTCGAGTCGATACATGCTGTTGATATAGATTGTTATGCACATGCTCGCGCGTCGGCTCTCGCTATTATGTATTGCGTCGACTCTCGCTATTGCTACAGCGCGTTCTGAACGACTACGTCTGCGCGACGTCGTCGTCGTACGATTTCTCCTTGGACGGCCGAGGAGCGTTTGGGGGTGGCAAAAGCGACATTCCGACATCACTACCGAGCTGTAACGCTCGCGTCCACGATTCTTCGGGTAGAATCATCGTGCAAAGCTCAGAAGTGCACCCGACGAGTCCTTCCATGGATTCTTGACTCAAGATGTAGCACTCCTTGGTGTGCATCGACGACTGCACGTCAATGTCTTCGCGTCGTTCTAAAATAATTGGTTGTGAATTCGTGGGATTTGCGATTCGCTCATACTCTGCCACTGTCCAGTGGAACCATCGCATTAAGAACAAACGCAACGTCAACCCATGGGTGGCCAGAATCATGTTGGTATTCTCTGGAAACCGCCCGGCGTCGATGTCGCGCACCATGTGGTCCGAGAACATGGTGATTCTATCGTACACATCCGCCCCGCTCTCGCCGTTGGGAAATCGGTAAAAGAACCGCCCAAATCGTCGCCGTTCGCGCTTTTCAGCCTGTTTTTTATCAAAGTCTTGAAAGTTTCCAAAATCTTGTTCGCGCAGTTGAGGCTCTTCGCGAACGCCTAAAATTTTCCTCCCGTCGAACGCCTTCGCGATCCCAATCGCCGTTTCCTTCGACCGACGATAGGGGGAAATATAAAAGAATAAACTATAATCCTTCCCATCTCGATCCATAATCTCCTTCAACTCCTGCCCCGTGCGCTCCGCCTGATCGTGTCCGCGCGCCGTCAGCTTTATCTGCGAATCCGGCACGCGCGTGTACGCGTTCTCATCGACATTCCCCTCGCTCTCCCCGTGTCGCACTAAAACAATCCTCTTCGGCAATCTCCTCGTGTGCGTGCCGTACCGATACGTCGGTTCACCCACGAGCAACGACCCTTCGCTCGCGCGTTCCGCGCGCTCCGCCCTCGCGTCGCCCTCCGTCGCGCTCGCTCGCGCTCCGCCCTCGCGTCGCCCGTGTCCGCGCTCGTTCGCCCGTGACCTCACTGTTTTCGAGTTCACGCACGCCCGCGATGCTTTCATCATCCTCTGAAACGTTCAAGAACCCTCTCAATCGTAATCCACCGCGGTCGACCGATGGATGGATGAATGATTACACACTCGATGCACCGCTGGATGGATGAACCGATGGGTGAACTGATATATGATATAAATCCCTCGACGTCGATCGCCCGACGTCGCGCGACGTCCACCGACGCGGTCGTCGCGCACTGATGCGTCAACGCACTGATGCGTCTTCGCCCGCCGATGTCGTTTCGTTTCCAACCCAAACGCGATCGATCGATCGCCATCGACCGCCATCGATGTCGATCGACCGCCATCGATCGACATCGATCGATCGACCGACATCGATCGACATCGACCGCGATCGATCGACCGACGCGTTCGATTCGATCGATCGACATCGACATCGATCGATCGATCGACGCGCCCGTTCGCGTCGCGCGCGCGACACGGACGAGACGACGACGACCGACGAATTGTGACTCGACGAATTCGTCATCCTAGACGCGTGACGAGTACGGACCACTACAGTGGCACTCCAACGATCGAACGGGAGTTGTATCACTCCAGTGCGAAACGGACCAAGCGCCGTGCCTCGTCATCGATCGAGCGACGCGATCGACGCGATCGATCGATCGATCGCGATCGTCACACGAACGCGCTCTGGACGATCGATCGCACGCCGACGATCGCGCATTGACGAACGATGACGAACATGCACGCACGCATGGCGCACGTAAACTGTCGATCGCGCGGGGGGATTTCGCGCGAGACGATCGGGACGAGGACGACGACGCGCGCTCGGGCGATTCGAGCGTCGCGCGCGTCGAAGCGACGCTCGGAGGCGTACAAGACGTCGCGAACTGGGGAACACGCGCGTGAGGACGACGACAGTGATCTCACGTTGGGCATCGAACCGTGTTTAGTGGGATGGAGCGACGTGGATGAGAATGGAATCGAGATGTACTGCTGCGAACAACCCGGGGGGGCGACGGCGTGTAAGACGACGGGCGGGAGCGTCGCGAACGAATGTCGCGTCGTGGAGACGGCGGAAGGGATGAAGATTGATTGTAATCCCGCACTCAAAGCGGATGCGGGGGAGATGAAGGTGCGAGTGAGTAAATGATATCTCGTTTTGGGTGGATGTAATTCATGTACGATTGCGGGCGTTCACGGGACGCGAAAATATCCTCGATTCGAGCATCCGTCATCGCGTCGTCGCGCGCGTCGTCGTTCGTTCGCGTTTCGAACGCGTATGACTCGTCGATTTCGTACGCGCGATCGTGTACGCGCGAGCGAGCGAGCGCGAGCGATGGTAATCGCGCAACTGGAATCCTTTCTAAAAATATTTCAAGTCGTTTCGACATCTACCGCGCGGTGGACGCTTTTACTTTCTGACATTTGGGAGCTGCTTGACGCCGGGTTTTGGGGCCGCCGCCGCCGCCTTGCTGGCGTTTTCACTCTTTTTCATGTCGCGCCGAATCTGTGCGATGAACCATGGACGCACGACGAACAGTTGGAATAAGAACAAGGGGAGAATCCAAATCTTGTGCCTATTGTTCGGGTCGAGCTTTTGTCCAGCCTTGGCGTGGTCGTATTCGTACCCCTTGCCCTCGCTCGCCACGTCCACCATCGTGCTCACCATGTCCGTCACCCAAGGCTTGTCGTTCACAATCTTCTCGCCGTCGCCATTCGTCTTGCATCTAGACCCATTCTCGATGAGCACGTACGGGAGCTTCAACTTTTTCATACCTAACGTCGATCGCACCGCCGCGCGATATTGCTCTACGCGCGCGCGCACAAACTCTTCATACGGTTTTCCGTCCGTAGGCGTCGTTTGCGCGTGTGAAAATCCAAGGATCGTGCGTTCCCAGAGCTCGGCACCAAAATTCTCCGCCAAGGCTGTGAAAATCGCCCTGTCTGAGTTGTCCACGCGCCACGTATCCAACCGATCGGTAAACACAAACGCATCCACTTTGCGACCGTTCAGCGCCGCGCGCAGCGCCATCAACCCTCGCGCGCTCACGGAGTCCCCTTCGAGCAATCCAGGGGTGTCCAAAACGTTCAGCGTAAACCCGGCCGCGACGCGTCCCGCTAAAAGTGGTCGCACGTTTTCGGGTTGAAACGGCGCGCTCGGCGCCACGCGTTCGTTTAACAGCGTATTCACCGTTGAAGATTTCCCCACGCCTTGCTTGCCGATAAAAATCACCGTCATCTCATTCACGTTTCGCGATCGAAGTTTCCCGAGCGCGCTCAACAGCGCTTGTTGCGTCGCCGCCGGCATGGACGCTAAGCCCACCCAATCCTTCGGGCCGAGCACGGGTTGCGCCTGCGCCGCCGGCGCTTCGCCTTCGGCGTCATCCTCTGGCCCTGCGTGCGTCAAATCCCCTCACCCGTCGTCAGTCGCACGTTCGCGCTCGCTCTCATCCTCCCTCCTCCGTCGTCGCTCGCGCACGACCGACGATGAACCGATCGTCGCGCGCCTCCGAACCCTTTGCCCTAGCTCGCTCGCTCGCTCGCGCGCTTCACGCGCCTTGCCCATCCTCGGAGTACATCTCCTCCCCATCGCTCGACGCGTACTGTTCGTCGTCGTCGCTCATCGTCACAAGACGTTCGATCGATTCCGTGGGCGATCGCGCGACGATGAATGCGTCGTCCAATGCGACCGACGCGCGATCGGAGAGCGCGTCGAAGCGGCGCGGTCGCGTTCGTAGGCATCGCGTCGAGTGCGCGATGACGACTCGACGACGAGTCGAACGCGCGCTCGTGACGTGCGATCGATCATCATTCGCTTCAACGCGTCGTTCGTCACGCCACGGCGGACGTTGGCGTCGGACGAAGCGAAATACAACGTGCAATGCGTTACAACCCGCGTCCGCTTCGCGCGCGTAGAGTCACCCTCCCTCGCTTCTGGCGTCTCCGCGCCTTCGCGCGCGCTCTACTGATATACAATGTGATATATGTCGCCCAACGATTCGGGCGACGTGCGCCGTCGTCGCGCGCGCGCTATCCATCCTTTTTCCTCCGCCGCTTCGCGCGTTCACCCTTCGCGCCACTGCCTCGCGCACGTCGCGCACTTATAAAACACCGTCGTGGGCTCATCCGCCCCACGGATCTGAATCTGCATGAAATACGCCTCCTCGCCGTCGCACTTCGCGCACGACACTTTCGTGCGGTCGACGTTTTTCCACGCGTCCTCCCCGCCCAAGACGTCGTCCACGCGCTTGCGCTCGCACCGCACGCGCTCTTTCACCCCACTCGTGACGTCGTACGCGTAGTCGCACGCGCGACAGGACAAGCGAACGCACGCGTGTGAGCGCGTCAATGAGGTTTCAATCGCGAGTAAGTTCGCGCACGTCGGGCAAAACGTCAGCATCCGTCGACGAATGGGACGCGCGATGACGCGCCCGAGACGACGTCGTGCGGTCGCATGTGTCGGGTCGTGGTGATGTGATGACGATCACGGGTGTTTCTATCTTTTCTCGGACATAAACTATGTACTCAAACCAAAACACACCACACATACCACACCACTCCCATCTCGCCCATCCTCTTCCTTCTTTCTCGGACATAAACTATGTACTCAAACCAAAACACACCACACATACCACACCACTCCCATCTCGCCCATCCTCTTCCTTTTATCTCGGACATAAACTATGTACTCAAACC
>Ga0222712_10001445_pt1 | contig 29284 bp, 29 predicted proteins | sample C33_657DmetaG_FD_165043 | JGI IMG/M metagenome (GOLD analysis project Ga0222712, IMG submission 165043) | Estuarine water microbial communities from San Francisco Bay, California, United States - C33_657D | ecosystem: Environmental > Aquatic > Marine > Unclassified | place: USA: California... | reverse complement strand
CCCATTGACCAAATGTTGAGGATGCCCTCCTAAGATCCACAGCCACATCAAACACGGCGCCATGACAGACTCGTACTAACTTACCTTGCGTATGCTCCATTTGGTAATGAAGCCCACGCAGTACACCTTTCTTTGAGGATGAATGATTATCTTGGACAAAACTAACCTTTTCTCCTACTGCAGAAGAGAAGTCTTTTTCATTAAAAGATTCAAAAAACCAACCGCGATCATCACCAAAAACTTTAGGTTCAATCACTAATACATCAGGTATTGAAGTGGGAGTTGCAGTTATAGGCATCAGGTAATCTTTACTTTAATCAATAATTAATAGATAAATCTTTAATTCAAACGTCATCAGCAGAAAATCAAGATAATCGCTCAGTCAACATCTTCTCTAAATACTGACCATAAGCGTTTTTCTTAAGTGGCGCAGCTAACTTAAGAACATGCTCAGCACTGATCCAACCTTGGCGATATGCAATTTCTTCTGGACAAGCCACCATTAATCCTTGGCGCTTCTGAAGTGTTGCAATAAAGCCTGCAGCATCTAACAAAGAATCATGCGTACCAGTATCTAACCAAGCAAATCCTCGACCCATGATCTCAACCTGAAGTTGATTCATATTTAAGTAGGCTTCATTGACTGTTGTAATTTCTAATTCGCCACGAGCGCTGGGCTTGATAGATTTAGCAATATCACATACTTGTTGATCATAAAAATACAAGCCTGTCACCGCATAGTTACTTTTTGGTTTAAGAGGCTTCTCTTCAATCGATAGAGCCTTAAAAGAATCATCAAACTCAACAACCCCATAGCGCTCAGGATCATTCACATGATAAGCAAAAACTGTGGCACCTGAAGTGCGTTGATTAGCAGAGTGCAATTGATTGACCAATTCATGGCCATAAAAAATATTGTCACCCAACACCAAAGCTGATGGGTTATCACCGACAAACTCCTTACCAATGATGAAGGCTTGAGCCAAACCATCAGGTGAAGGCTGCACGGCATACTGAATATTCAAACCCCATTGAGAACCGTCACCCAATAACTCAGTAAAACGAGGCGTATCTTGCGGTGTTGAAATTAATAAAATATCTTTGATGCCCGCCAGCATCAATGTTGTGAGAGGGTAATACACCATCGGTTTGTCATACACTGGCATCAACTGCTTAGAGACAGCTTGAGTCACTGGATACAAACGGGTACCAGAACCACCAGCAAGGATTATGCCCTTACGATTATTCAATGAATGTTTGCTCATTGCTGTACTTTCTCAATATTTTTTATATTTTCTTATATTAATAGTTAACTAGCTTTTTAAAGAGTTTGACACATACTCTTTAACATATACTTCTACTTGTTCTTGCCAATCAGGATATTGGTCAGTAAAGGCCATCTCAGAGAGAGCCTTTTTTAACTTAGCATTACTCAATCGAGAGTTATAAGGTCTTTTTGCAGGCACTGGATAATCAGTTGCAGGTATTGGCAAGATATTCTCAGACCTTACTTCAATGCCCTCACCACAACTGGCTGCAGTTTCTATCGCAAAGACCGCAAGACCATGCCAAGATGTTTCACCATCGGGCACCGCATGATAGATTCCTGACTCAACTCGAGACCCAGCCATTTGAACACCTATCTCAGCCAGCCATTGCGCTGATGTCGGCACCCCCACTTGATCTGACACTACTTTTAATTGATCCTTCTCCGCAGCCAAGCGCAACATCGTACGGATAAAGTTACTACCATCACCATACACCCACGATGTTCTCAAAATGAAATATCTTGCAAACTTATCAGCGTAACTTGTATGGCCAGAATCACGAACTGAGTTGAAAACCTCTTCGATTGCCTGTTCACTAGCCAACTTGCTTTGACCGTAGATATTTAAATTTTCAACAGGTCCAAATACATCAGTTTCAAAGTAGGCATCTTGCTTAGTGTCGGCAAAAACATAATCGGTTGAATAGTGAACCAAAATACCATGAGTAACATTAGCAATATAGTGAGCCATCACGGCAGGCGCTTTGGCATTAATAGCAAAAGCAATCTCACGCTCACCTAAATTCTCAGCCTTATCAACAGCCGTATAAGCAGCGGCATTGATGATAACCTGCGGTTGATAACGATTTAACACCTCAACAAGAGAAGACTCACTCATTAAATCACAATCAGCACGACCCAAGAAAATAGCAGGTACCTTGAGATCTTTTAAACAAGCCTGTAAAGCTCTACCCACCTGCCCATCTCGTCCAAATACCAGAATAGGTCGGCTGTGATCTAGAAGTTCAAAGGATGAGTAAGACATATAAGGGTCAGCAATTAGCTATTAATTATTAGTCATTAGAATGAACAACCAGCAATCAATCATCATTGATCAATTGGATTGCTGTATTGTTTTTGCACCCAATCACGATAAGAGCCACTGAGAACTCCATTAGTCCATCCTTGGTTATCAAGATACCACTGCACTGTTTTACGTATACCCGTCTCGAACGTTTCAGCGGGTTTCCAGCCTAATTCACGCTCAATCTTAGTAGCATCAATTGCATAACGACGATCATGACCTGGGCGATCTTTGACATAAGTTATTTGTGATGCATAAGAAGAGCCATCAGATTTTGGACGCAAACCATCCAAGATCGAACAAATAGTATGAACAACGTCCAGGTTTGGTTTCTCATTCCAACCACCCACGTTATAGGTCTCACCCAACTTACCCGCTTCCAGTACACGACGAATCGCTGAGCAATGATCTTTCACATAAAGCCAATCGCGGATTTGTTGACCATCCCCATAGATAGGTAGGGGCTTACCAGCCAAGGCATTCAGAATCACCAAAGGTATTAATTTCTCTGGAAAGTGATAGGGGCCGTAATTGTTAGAGCAATTAGTCGTTAGTACCGGCAAACCATAGGTATGGTGCCATGCGCGCACCAAGTGATCAGAAGCAGCTTTTGATGCCGAATAAGGACTGTTCGGCTCATAAGTATTGGTTTCTGTAAAAGCAGGATCTGTTGATGATAATGATCCATAAACTTCATCAGTCGACACATGCAAGAAACGAAAGGCTTTTTTTTCTGATTCAGGTAACTCTGACCAATAAGTACGAACAGCTTCTAGTAAATTAAACGTACCTACCACATTGGTTTGAATAAAATCACCAGGACCATGAATTGAGCGATCAACATGAGATTCAGCAGCAAAATTCACAACTGCACAGATTTGATGCCTCTTAAGCAGCGAAAGCACCAACTCATAATCACCAATATCGCCTTGCACAAACACATGTCGTGCATCAGATGATAAAGATTGAAGAGTGGCCAAGTTACCCGCATAAGTTAACTTATCTAAGTTCACAATGCCCTCAGCATTTGGATTGGCCAACCAATCCAAAACAAAGTTACCGCCAATAAAGCCTGCGCCACCGGTTACAAGAATCATGATTTGTGTTGTTTATGAGAATGAATGTATTTTCTCATGAAGTGCTTATAAATATCAGATTATTTGACATCAAAAGATGTACCAATTTAGCCATTTTTATAAGATAAATCTCAACCTCTAAAAGTGAAGCGCCAAAAGAACAAATGAACATTTGTAAGAAATTTCCTACAGTAAATTCAGCCATAGCTGACATACAAATCTTTAAGAAGTTGTTACGCTCTTTCTTCTAATTAACTATCAGAAAGAGGAGTCAATTATGGGCATTCGTATGAAGTATTTTCCAAGAGATACAGGCATTAATCATGAGCAGGTCGCTGCCATGAACGCAGCCCTCGTCACAGAGCTAGAGCATGACGTAAAACCAGCATCAATGATTGCCGCAAAGAATCGTACCTGTGAGTTCTTCATTCAAAAAGCAAAGCTCAAGAACCTGAATGCCATCACTTGCATGGGCAGTCTTGGCCTGAACTCAAATAAATCAGTGCAATTTTTTAACGGTGATCACAAGCATGTTGAATTCTTAAGACTACTGCATGCCATCACCATGATTGGGTATGAAGTCAAAATATCATTCCAACCTTCAGACTTTCCATTTGGCACCATTAAGATTGATGCTTGCTAATTGATTCGGCAATAAAAAATCCAAGGAACACCATCCTTGGATTTTTTAGATACTGCTTTCTCAAGCCCAAAGCATGGCAAGTATTTATTTTTATTTAGCTCATTGGAGTAATCCTATTTCAATGAACTGATAGGCTCACTAGGTGCGATAAATATCTTTGCGATGGCCCACTTCGATGACTAAGATGACCAATTTTTCATCTTTGATATCACAGATGATGCGTGTATCCCCCACACGATATCTCCAATAGACACCATACCTTGGTCCCACCAATTTTTTACCTAATGATCTAGGGTCATCTGCCGTCGCAACTCTCTCGTCCATGTATTCGAAAATAGCTCGGGCGATGGGACGGTCTAATTTTTTTAGTTTCTTGAGCGCTGAATCAGCATATTCAATGGTCCAGGCCAAGCTCTTTCCTCACAGTATCTGATGAATGAACAACCTCTTGACCTTTACGAATACGCTCCATGGTGGCATCTGCCAAATAAAAATCTTCGAGCTCCTCCAGACCCATTTCAATGAGCTCTCTCAAATAATAAGATTTTGCTCGTCCAGTGACACTTGCCAGATGCTCTAAACGCGCTTCAAGTTCTGAATCTAAGCGAACAGAAATAGCCATAATTCCTCCAATGTCACCATTGTATTACAAAATTTACAATCAATACAAGTTGCAAATACTAATTGACACGGCATTAGCGGGCCTCACTTGCTCTAACTGATTGCCCTCAAATGAGAATGAGTCCGTTTTGTAAAAATGAGGTTTTGTGACTAATTGCTGCGCCCTGCCCAACCTGCCCAGTTAGATTGGTAGGCTTTAATCAGCAAACCCATCAATAGCACACCGACTGCATCTGCCACGGCATCCAGCACTTCACCTGAGCGCCACCCGGTCCATGATTGGATCACTTCAATCGCAACACCATACAAGATGAGAGCAATAGCCACTTTCCAGAAAGCTCGCGGATAAGCCAGAAACCCCAAGAGCATCAACACACCAAAAGCCAGAGCATGTTGTGCCTTATCCCACCAATCAAAAATCCCACTGGACACGAATTGTTGTGGCACTAAGAATAGGATGGTCATCACCAACATGACGATCCAAAAAACAAGCCGGAGCCAGTTATGAAACCAGCGAGAGTTACTCATCATCCTCTGCGGGTGTGATATCGATGGCTTGCATGTCGCGTCGCCATTGTTGATGGCGCCTCAACTCACTAAGGGTTTTATAAAAGGATCGATCGAGATCATCATAGACACGCTGCGCACTTTTGAACTGGATGAATTTTAAAAGTCTCGACTCCTGAATATCCACGACCATGGCTTTGATAAAATCAAAGTGATCGATCAACCACTCTTGATCTTTATATTTGCTGATGAATTTTTTAGAAAAATTAGTGACGAAGTCATACTTTTCATCCAAGGCATTGGTGACTTGTAGTTTGGACCACGCCAAATGACCTCGATTTTCAACGCCCAACTCGCGCGCTGCTTCCAACAAGAACTCATAAACGAGTGCAGCATCCTTTTGAAGTTGGTCTATCTCTTTTTCTGTAGCACCCTGCTTTGAAAATTTGCGTAAGAGCTGAAACCCTAACTTCCAATCTGGAATGTGATCTGATTCAGTAAGGCGGGCAAGGCCGAGAACTTTCTCGGGATCATGCCCCTGAAAGTCATATTTAATCTGAAAGTATTCAGGTAACTCAAAATTATTATTCAGTAAACGAATCAATCCAGCGTGCTCTAATTTTTCCACACGCAGTTTTTTCCAAGTGATCACCGCTAGATTGCGAACCATTGCAGCTTCAGCAATATCTCTTGGTGAAAAATCTTGGATGAATTGTTCTTCTAAAGCCCTAAAGTCATCTTCACTCTCACCCGGCAAAATAATCAGAGTTGAATAGGCTCCAGTTTTTAAAGCATTACGTGAAGAGGATTTTTTACCCTCTTCAGTTTGTGGCCCACCAGAACGTTTGCGTCTTGGCAACATAACTAGTCTTTAGTAGAAACATTTAAGCGCACGCCAGGGCAATCATCTGGTGTACCGATGAATTCAATACCCTCATCCTCAAAGGCTTTTTTGATTGCCTCAAAGGTTTTGAAATTACTATTTGGAACCCCCCCATCTGACTCCATCTTCATTATTGTGGAAAAACCAATACCTGATTTTTCAGCCAGGTCTTTACCCGACCACCTCAGCAATGCTCTTGCTGCTCTAATTTGACCACTTGTTATCAATTAAAAAATGCCTTAATATTAGTAATTATTGCTATTTAAATAGTATAAATTATTATTTACAGGTGAAAAAATGCTTAATAATCAACATTCTGCACAAAAATCAAATAAAAGTCCAATATCGAAAACCGATGAATCTAGCAATGTATTGGAGTTCAAAAAATTAGATAGTCGCCCAATCAAAGCTAGACATCTAAAAGGCGAGAATCAAATCAAGCCAACCCCATCTGAATTCCTGGAACAAACGATTAAGAAAATCGATGGTGCTTATGCCGATTCAACGATTCGCGCTTACTACGCAGATATGAGAGACATCATTTACTTTTGCGAAAAGCGCGGAACTATTGGATTACCGATTACAGGAGAAGATCTGTGTATTTATATCGCTCACCTGACTCAAAGTGGTAGAACTTCAGCAAGTATCAGAAGAGTGATGGCGGGAGTGGCAACAATCCATAAACTGAATCGCTTTGAAGATCCCACCAAAAATCCAGACGTTCTATTGGAGATGCGGCGTATGCACCGAAAGTTAGGGAGATATTCTAAACAAGCTTTAGGAATTACATCAGATATTTTAGAAAAAATGATCCAAGCTTCTGAAGCTGGTAATCGTGGATCAAGAGACAGAGCCCTACTACTTCTGGCGTATGACAGCTTATGTCGAAGAAGTGAATTAGTCGATCTTCGGATAGAAGACATTCAGATAAGTAGTAAAAATGGCATAGAACAAATGAGTGTCTTGATACGCAAAAGTAAAACTGATCAATATGCCATGGGTAAACGAATATTTGTCTCAGAGAGAACACAAACAGCCATCAAGGAGTGGCTTGAGCGTTTAAGAAATCCAAAGTCAGGAATCTTGTTTCGGGGAGTAAATAGAGCACAACACATTGTGGATCCTCTAAAACCTGGGCAGGTTAATAGAATTTATAAACGCTTAGCCAAGCTAGCAAAACTTGAGCAAGAAACAATTAATCAAATTAGTGGACACTCATTGCGAGTTGGTCATGCTCAAGATATGGTGAATGCTGGCGATAGTTTACCCATGATCATGAGCAAAGGAAGGTGGTCAAAAACTGATACTGTAATGAGATATGTTGAGCATATATTGTGCAACTAACTTCTAAGGTACTTTCTAGTAAAAAAAATTGTCAATAAACAAGCTATTAGGGGTGATAAGAAATCAGTCAGGTGTTCATAAAATCTCAAAGCATTAAACGCAAACTGCTTATCATGATACGAGTAAGATCCGATTTTTTTTTGATAAAAATTAGGGGTAAAATAAAAATCTGCTAAAAATTTTTCATTCTTTAATTGATATTTCTCTCTGATTTCAACGACATGTTTACTCACATCATCCAAAGAATAATCAAAGGAAATGTTAACACTCGGATCTAGAATAAATTTTCGATTATCAATAATTGCCTCAACAACAACATGCCCATCCAAGCCAATCATATGGGTTTCAATGTTATATCGCCTATTCAGAATATCTGCTAAAGCCAGAGCTAATTGTGAGCAGTACCCAGTCTTTCGACTGAGAGCTCTCTCATACTGAGTTGATTCAAAATATCTTAGGGCATGAGTGTCACTTTTCTGCATCCCCAAATAAGTGGCTACCACATCAAACTCTCCCAAGAGACCTAGCATCCAATTATCAAAATAACTAATTTTAGATCGACTAGGCCACAACATTCCATTAGAAATTACTTCATTAGCATGCTTAATAAAATCTGACTGAATTAGGACTAAATATTTTTTATCAAGCTCATTAATGTTTTTCAAATAGGTAGACTGGCCGTTACCATCGGGAAAATAGAAAGTATCTGGATAGAATCTTGATATTGAATTAGTAGAAAACAAAACAAAGAATAGTATTGCAAGAAATAAGTAAAAATTTTTAATCTTTTTCAATTTTCTCTACCTTCATATTGATATTCCCATACAGCCAAAGACTTCTTGATCACATCAAGATACTTTTCAATAACTATTTTTTCATCAAAATAAGTTTCAACTTTACGTCGAGAGCTTATACCCATTTGAACTTTTTTATCTTGGGAAAGCTTCATAACAGATTCCATCTTATCAGCCAAATCATTAACATCACGAGGGCGACACAAAAAACCATTCACCCCATCATCAACCACATCACTGCAACCAGGAGTATTCGTTGTAATGATTATCCTACCAATTGCGGCAGCCTCAAGTAAAGAGCGAGGCACCCCCTCTTTATAATATGAAGGCAGCACTATGCATTCATGCTCGGAAATAATATTTTCAACACAATCGCTTTCCCCCAAAAAATGTATTGCTCCATTAGACACCCAATTATCAATTTGGTCTTTTGAAATTGCATTAGGACTTAAAGAGTCCAACCTACCTAATAAAGAAAAATCGGCATCAACTCCCTTTTTTCTAAGTGTTTGCGCCGCTTCAACATACTCCCCCACTCCTTTGTCCCAAAGCATTCTAGCAACAAGTAAAAATCTAATTTTTTGGTTGGCGGGAAAATCTCTAAATGAGAATTTTTTTAAATCAACTCCCGAGCCAGGTAGTTTTTCAGAGATACTTTTCGATACTATTTTTTCTCTTAAAAATATTTTTAAGTCATGTTCATTCTGAAAAAAAACTTTTTTAGAATTTCTCAGCGCTAATCGATATAGCCATATTACCAATAGCATTAAATAACTACGCTTTGAAAAAACAGAGCCAAGGCCGGTAATGTTATTAATTATCGGGATACCCAATAAGCGCGCCGCCAATGCACCGTAAATATTTGGCTTTATAGTAAAAGTAAGGCAAATATTTGGCTGCTCTTGTTTAAAAATCTTCCAGAAATTCCAAAAAAGAATTAAATCAGCAACAGGATTTGTACCTTTACTTCGAATATACACTGGAATAAAACGCACCCCCATTTCAATCAAATTTGGCACATATTTATCTGTTGGTGAAACTGCAACTACTTCATACCCTTGGCTTATTAGTGCACTTATTAAGCCTGAACGAAAGTTTACAAAATTCCATGCGCTATTAATTACAACCAGAACCTTCACTTTCATGATTTTTGCTCATCTAACCAAGCCTGAAACATCAGTACATTCCATAATAAATATTGCCAATTACGTTTACCTGAAAGATGCTCCTCCCATTTTTTCCGAACTGCTACTGCATTAAGATAACCATCTCTAGTCAATCTATCCTTATCCAATAATTGATCAGCCCATCCTTTTAAAGGGCCACGAAGCCATGAATCAATTGGTACTCCGAAACCCATTTTAGGCCTCTCAATTAACTCCTTAGGTATATATCGATGAAGTACCTGACGCAAAATCCACTTACCAACTCCATCGCGCAACTTGAGCGACTGTGGCACTCGCCATGCAAACTCAACAACCCGATGATTCAAAAATGGGGCTCGACCCTCAAGTGAAACTCCCATTGTTGCACGATCCAACTTCACCAAAATGTCATCAGGTAAATATGTCGTTGAATCTTTGACCATCATTCTTTGAATCGAGTCAAGACCATCGAGGACTAACAATTTTTTATTTAGAGATGTCATTGATTCAGAATCCTTGATTACGACATCTTCCGGTTGCCAATACATGTTTAATTTGGAATATAAATCATCCACATTCTCAGCCGTTAATACTTTCGCGCCTTTTTGCAACTTATCACTTTTATTCGCACCCCTAAATGATCTAGGCAATACAGGCTGAATCGACCCAAGTAACTTACTCCAAAAATCAGGAGGGAATCTTAGGATATTCGACGCTATAAACCTACGAGTCTCAAGTGGTAAATGTGATATTACACGCCAGATACTATGGGTAAATATATAACGATTGTATCCAGCGAATAACTCATCGCCTCCATCACCGGAAAGTGAGACCAAAACTTTTTGGCGTGCAAGCTGCGAAACAAGAAAAGTTGGAATCTGCGATGGATCAGCAAAAGGCTCACAATAGAGAGAAGGCAACTTTGGAATAACATTGATAGCATCATCAGCCGTTACATATAACTCTGTATGGTCAGTGCCTAAGTGATGGGCAACAGCTGCTGCATATGAAGCCTCATCATAGTCTTTTTCACCAAACCCTATAGTAAATGTTTTTACTGGTTGATTAGACTGAGACTGCATCAACGCTACTATAGTCGAAGAATCAATACCTCCAGACAGAAAAGCTCCTAACGGTACATCAGCAACCATCTGCTCATGTACAGCAGATTTAAGCAAATCTTCTAATTCATCAATAATTTCGTTTGAAGAGTATTTAAAAAAAGTTCTATTTCCAGTAATGGCAACTTCTGTAAATGACCAGTAGGTATCAATAACTGGCTTTCGCTCGTTCAATGAAATACTAAGCAAACTTCCTGGGGGCAACTTAAAAATGCCTTTGTAAATGGAATAAGGTGCTTCTATATAACCGCTACGCATAAATAAAGACAAAGCATCTCGATCAATGTCAGCCTTAAATGCTGGGTGTGCCTTAAGTGCCTTTAACTCCGAACCAAATAAAAAACTAGATCGTCCGTCAGCACTTTGCCAACCATAATAGAGTGGCTTCTCTCCCATACGATCACGGCCCAAGATTAACTCTTGCTTCTCCTTATCCCAAACTGCAAAGGCAAACATACCAACTGACAGCTGTATTGTTTTCTTAATACCCCACTTTGAAAAGCCAGCCAATAAAGTTTCAGTATCAGACTCGCCTCGCCAATCTTGAAATCCCAATTTTGAAAGATCATTACGCAGACTTAAATGGTTATATATCTCACCGTTAAAAATTAAAATATAACGACCACAAACGGATAGCATGGGCTGATGCCCGTTTAGACTCAAATCCAAAATAGACAACCGTGTATGAGCCAAACATATCTGAGAAGATTCATCAATCCAATTACCATAATCATCGGGGCCACGATGCGATAGAGCTTGACACATCTCACTTATCGCAACCCTTGCCTCTAACAAGGTTAACTTCTCAAAACCCAAATAACCCACAATACCGCACATTTTTATAGAATCCCGTTCTTAAAATATATATTGACTTACAAGTTAGCGAAATAATAGATATTTTTTAAGTAAATAAATAACCACAATAAATGAATTAGAGCTTCAAAGAAACAAAAAGAATGCAGATATATATCTATTCAGTCACATCAATATTTCTAATGGATAAAATCGATAAGGTAGCCAATATGAGGAAAAGTTAGCGAATAATAACCAAACCATCATTACAGAAATACTATATAAAATTATCAATACAACCCAAAATAAATTTGGTTGCCCAACGATACCAAAAGCATCAGGTAGTCTAGCGAAAATATAAAGCTGTAATGGATACCAGTACAAAAACACTCTATCTACTGCTGTAGAGGATGGAGAAAACATAAAAATTGGTATAAAAATAAAGGCTGTCCAAGCCATCGATAGCCAGTAATTTTTAGTTTTAGAATCCAAAGAATATTTTTTTTGCAAGAGCAAAAATAATACTATAGGAATAAAGCCCATAATGAGTCTGAGACTAGCGCCAGCCGAATCCAGATTAACATCCAAGTAGTTACTTTCAAAATAATCGAGTTGGTTAATTAGCAAAAAATTTATAAGCAAAATCAACATTAACCCTATACCAACAAAAACCAATACTCGACTGCGATTAGACCTCACAAACAAAGCAAAAAATAAGGCTATGATTGCAGATCTGTGAAACAGCGCTGCAAGAATAATCAAAAACACATAGTGACCCAAACCTCTACTCTGTAATCTAGAAATTGCTAACATTACGAGACCAATCGCAACCGCCTGACGGGTATAACCCATAGCAACAACCATGACCAAATAAGGCAATGCAACTGTTAGAGTTAGCCAGGGTCTAGGTTGATTTCGACAAAAACTCATCAACCCAAATGTAAATAGAATTCCACATACCAAATTAACTATGTAGATTCCATCTCTAAAGAATGAGCCCAACCAATTTATTAATGTATATGCAGGATCTTTGAACAACAAAACCAAAAGAAAAGATTCATCTTTTGTGTTTTCAAAAATATTTAAATAACCATCCCAATCTGCTCCAACCTCATGTCTTAATCCAATAAATAGGACTAACCATAAAAAAGTTAATTTCCAAAAAAAGTTGTTTATGCTTGAGTATTTTGTACATTGACGAACTGGGCAGGTTAATGCCATTAAACCTGTGAAAAATATTATTAGTAAGTATGGGAACATTAGATTTTTTCCCATCTCGAAGGCAAGCCCAGCGCCCGCAAATAAGCCTTTACTCCTCTATCTAAATCAAATTCAGCTGCGCGCAACTTCACATCTGGTAATTTGTCTAATGGAGTAGACAAGACAACCTCAATTTCCGCGGCTAACGCATCCTCATCGTCTACAGGCACCAATTTACCCCAACGACCATCCTCCAGAATTTCACTTGGGCCACTCAGACAATCAGTGCTAATTACTGGCGCCCCACATGCCATGGCTTCAATTAATACCCCAGGCAAACCTTCCCACCTAGATGAAAGAATGAATGCCCTACAGCGAGACATATAGCTATATGGATTAGTTGTAAATCCACAAATCTGGACATCGTCACTTGTAAGGCCTAATTCGTTAATTAATTTCTCTAATGAAACTTTTAATTTCCCCTCCCCCAAAATTATTAACCTGACAGGCCGTATTTTTTTTAATTTTGCTAGAGCCTTCAATAAAGTGGGGAAGCCTTTTTGCTCCGTCAATCGACCAATCGCCAATAAAACAGGTCTCTGCAGATCATCAAACCATGGGTGAGGATTTTGTTCCATTGACAAAGATTGAATTCTTGTCAAATCAAATGGGTTGTATATGGTAGAGACAGTTTCAGCCGTTAGTTTGGCATAATTAAGGAGATCGGTAGCTGACACCTTTGAAACTGTAATTATATGATCAGCAAACGGGTAAAAAAATTTGACTAGCGCATACGCCGCCCTAGAAAAAATACTCTTAGCATTTGATGCTTCCATGCTTATTACATTGCGCTCTGAAATTATTAATCTTGTATTAACTCTAGATAAAATTCGCGCCAAAATTGCAATCAAATTAGCTGGCGTCAATGCAGTCAGCATTACTGTAGGCTTTTCATGTTGTAAATACTTACATAGTGGTAATAGGCTTTTAATACCCCTCCCAGCCTTCAAGTCAATAATTCGCACAGATTGATTGACTAGATTCAAATATGGCCCACTTCGAATAGCAAGCACTAAATCAACCTCATATCCTAGCGAAACAAATGCATTTGCTAGCGTCACCATAACACGTTCAGCACCGCCACCGCTTAGCGATAACAAATAAATACAAATATGATTAGATTGATGACTCATACTCATAAATAAAAACTCTTCTTCAATAACATGCTAACTTTTATAGCGTCGCCCATCGAATAATTACTTCCATTATTTTGTAATATACTCAAATGCAAAACGTTGGCACCCCCAATGCCTCCCCCGCGCCAACCCTTCATATCTTAATTCACGATATTCTAGGTATTGCATCACAATTAAAATGAGTGTCATGCCATGAGCCATAGCTTATGCAAGAGCGTTTGCAAAACCTTCAAAGACTACTCACTATACACATCAGAGGTTTGATACCAATCTGCCACTGCTAAATAAACACGGTTTAACTAATCCAATTTAACCGATTTAAGGTATTGGCATGAGCGCTCTCATAATAACCAAATCCCAAATAGGAACAAGGTACCAATTCAGAATAAATATCTATTAATGTCACAATTACTCTTTCAACACCCCATCATTATGGGTAGGCATTGAAATAGCAAGCTGATAGTCATAAACTTTTTTGCATAAGAATAAAGTTTATGATTTAAGCAACTATTTTCTGTAGCAAAAGAATTATTTTGTCAAAAAAATGCGGTCAGATAACATCACCAATAACTTAGTCCATCCTAAGTATTGGTGATGTTATTTCAAAACGTAGTATTGAAAAGGGTTACAGTTCATCTCAGACCCGTTGTGTAGCTTTTACACAAATTTATATTGTATTTAACCATTGCGCTGAAATACATACTCATTACATCCATGTCCACCAGCACAAGTCTTTAATTTACATAATATAAAACCATTGCCTCTGCAAAAAGAAAATATGTCTTCCGGCTTAGAAACCTCAAAAGGGAATCCTCCAACCCAATCTAATACATCTCGATATGGCGACATGCCTCTATTCTTTTTATATTTACTCCAACTATGAAATGGGCGAAGCAAAAGGATATCTCGAATAGTAGTTGGTCCCCAAAGTCGAACATAACAAGGTATCCAAACCATCCATCGCAAATAATTTGGCAAGTACACATACAACCTTTTTATTTTCCACCAAAGTTTTGATCTGCGACCTTGGTCATTATAAAGAGCAACAAATAACTTGCCATTGTTAGCTACATTTTCCTGTGCATTTTTAAGTGCTGCATACATATTACCCGTATGATGTAAAACTCCCCAAGAGTAAACTACATCAAACTTCCCCAAACTATTTAGATAATCAATATCAAGAACAGAACCTTCCTCAACACTCCAATTTTCATCATTCTCAAAATATTGCCTCTTCAACTGTTTAGTACATGCTACTGATTTGGGATCATAGTCAAACGAAAACACCCTAGCTCCTAAACGCTTGGCAGCAAGTGAAAACAATCCGCTTCCACTTCCAATATCCAAAAAACTTTTTCCATTTAAATTTTCCACCTCTAGCATATTTTTCAGGCTTTCTACCGCTTCATTTATACATTGCTCGTCAAGCACTTTAAGAAACAGCGCCCAGTTATCTCCAAAAGCAAAACGTTCACCAGATTCTATTTCCCTTCTGTGCTCATCTGCTATGTTTCTCATCATTAACTCCCTGTTTAATCGATCTTATCTATTAGCAAACCATATAAGCTTAAGCGAAACCAACTAAGATCGAGAGCAGCCATATAACTTTATATGAATATGCAATCTTTTTGGTACTCAACATGTCGTTGAGCAGTTCACAATTAATATTATCCCCGTACCACCCAATTCACTACAGCATTTTAATATTTGAATCTCATCTAGCAACAAACGCATCTTGCCATTATCAAGCGAGAAACCCATAAAAGCCGTAATATCAAAGTCCACTTCCGTAGGAAATTGATCCCACCCAACAATAACTTACTTAATTAAATGGGGCCACCAACATCGAGCAATTGACTAACCAATTGATCGAAGCACTTTTAGACAATAAATAAGAAATAAATTATTAAAGCTTCTTAGCCTCAAAATAAATTCGTGGGTCAGAAATTGATGCTCCAACCCTACCAAGTAAATATCGAATAAGACTTTTAATGAAATTTAGAAAACCTCCGCGCGTCCAATCAGGGAAGGCTCTCGTCTCCACGCGAACTACGCAAAAGTTATTTTCTTTCAAGATGTCTTGTACCCGCATCATTGAAAATGTTTGAACATGGCCCCAACGATGAAAATTATCGCCGCAATGAGGGCAAACTGTAAAACCATCCATTAATATTTCGGCGAACGGAACAGTACCGATAAAAAGCCCGTGCGGTTTTAGGACGCGACTCACCTCCGTCAGAGTCTTATTTAAAATCTCATCAGATAAGTGCTCGAGCACTTCAGTCATAACAACTACTTCGAATTCACTATCGGCAAAGGGTAATGACTGAGAAAAGCCTGTCTTTGCTTGTTCGTTAAGCTTGTATAGATCACGAACTCTATCAATAGTCTCTTGGCTGGGGTCCAAGCAACTGACAAAAGCGCCTTTTTCTATAAGAATCTTTTCCAGCCCCCCGAGTCCCACACCAATGTTTAACACCTTCACAGCCGATGGAATATGATTTGCTATGAACTTATAGCGCGCCAGAGAACTATCAAAGGCTCCCATCATTCTCGACGAATTTTGAAAATTTTCCCAAATTTTAGTTTGATTCATTGGTTACTCCGGATCTGTTGTGCAACCCTTAAAGAAAAAACCTCCGCCACCTGGCAGGCAAATCATCTTCTCGGGTTTATTTTTTAGATATTTGTCAATCGCTGCTGTCGCCCCCGGACAAGTGCTGAAGCCATAATCGTCGCAGAGAAAAATGCCGCCCTCGGATAGTCTTTCATAGAAGAACTCTATACTGGCTAAAGTAGGATCATACAAATCAACATCCACATGTACAAATGAGAACTTGCGATCGCCTAAATCTCTGAACCTATCGGGTATCCAACCTTTGTAGAGTATGTAATTGTTGAAACTGCTTAAATTACCTTTTACAACGTTTTCAGCTACTGATAGATCATTTGACTTCCAATGCGACCCATCGCTTTCTGAGGGCTCGCTTAACCCTTCAAAGGAGTCAAATATGTGGTGAGTACGATGATAAATTGATTTTGAATTTGAATCTAAGATGATATAACTGCTGCACCCTTTGTAAACTCCGCATTCCGCAGTGTCTCCTGGAACCATATATATTAATCTCAAGAGTTGCTGCAATGCCAGTCGTCTATGTGCATTAAAACCGTTATTTTCCTCAAATTGGGTCAATATGTTTGTCAAACTCTCTTTTTTGAACCAATCAATCTCTGGCCACGTGAGCCTATATGATGGGGTTAAATAGCGAGCTAATCTTGCCAGTATTCTAAATCCAAGGATTTCGTTGGGCTTAATTCGGAGAATTAGCAAAAAGTATTGTGGTATGTTACTTATTTTCATCTTAATTATCTTTCGGATTTTTAAATCAAAAGTATTTAATCTTGTATTATTTAGTATGGACTTTTAATATATTTTGGGCTTTCATCAAAATCATTCCTGCGCTGACGACGTACATCACAACGGTTGATAATGCTAGACCAACTACTCCAAGATCGTACCAAAGCAGGTTGCAAAAAATTTTTACAATCGTGGCAACCACAGATACTGATAGTAGTGCAGATGTTCTACGTATTGCTCCAAGCCATTGCACAAAAACAATTCCAAATAGGTAAAAAGGTAGTTGCAGTGCCAAAATTCGCATTATCTGCGCCACCTCGCGGGTGTCGTTAATGGTGAAGTGACCACGTTGAAAAAGCAGCGTGACCACCCAATCAGAAATCAAAAACAAGACCAACGAACCGAGCAAGCCCAAACCAGCGATACCTCTAGCCCAACGCGCAACCATGACAAAGCTTGTGCGCGTGTCGCTCATGCTAGAAAAAATAGGGAGCATGGCTCGTCCGATCATGACCGACGTGAGCCCCAGTACTAGATCTATGATGCGTTGCGCATAAGAATAACCGGCCAGCACCCCTTGGCCCATGCGTACAGCGAAAAACTGATCAATCATGCCAGTACTAGTCATGACTACTTGTGCCAGCAACATGATGCCGAAAGCACGGCTTAACGCGGGCCAGTGCTGGGAGATAACGCCAAGGTGGGCGACACTTAGCCTATGTTGACTCGCTCTGCCCAGCAATACGGTTTGCAGAAAAAACCCGAGCAAGGTGCCGACCGCCAGCGGCCAGACGTCCCAGGTCTGGTTTGCAGCCCCAGGCCAGACCCAAAGACAGGTAGCGATGATTGCAGCAGGGGTGGCTTCGAGCAGGGTATTAGTATGCCGGCGCTGGCTCATCAGCCAGTTTGAAAATCCAGCACCCATGAAGGCAAATACAATCGCAGGCGCCACCCAGGGTAAAGCAGTCAAGGCAGCAGATTGACTATGCGCGGTCAAGCCCACTTCAGCCCGTCCAATAAGCCACCACATGACTAGCCCGTAAAGCATGCTGACGGCGATTCCCAGCAAGAAAGCCAAGGGCAGCAAGGCGCTCTGTAATTGTCTGGCTTGGGCCGGTTGCTCTTTTTGCAGATTAACCAGATACGGAATCAAAATAATGGCGGTAACGCTGGCAAAAATACTTGAGGGCCATTGCGCCAAATTGAAGACAAACAAATATCCATCGACCACCGCACTAGTGCCATACCTGTATGCCACGAAGATTTCCTTGCCAGCTGCGATGGCTTTGGCGAGCAAAAGAAAAAATGTGATCGACAGCATACCTTGCATAATTGCGCGGTTTTCGCTGCCGGCATATTGCAAGCGCTCGCGCATTTTCAGCGGTAAACATTTCAATAAGAAGGCTTCAATTCGGTGCGAAGTTGTCAAGCGGCGCCTCGGTTATATGGGAATACTAAGTTTCAAATATTGAAGTAATTTCGATACCACGCCACAAAATTAGCAACACCCTCTACAACATGGGTTCTTGGCTGGTAATCGAACTGTTCGATCAGATCGGTAACATCAGCATAAGTATCGGGCACATCCCCTGGTTGCAATGGCAGCATTTCCATGTCGGCCTTTTTACCTAGGGCTTTTTCAATAGCTGCGATGTACTCCATGAGTTCTACAGGACTACTATTACCTATGTTGTAAATCCGCCATGGTGCAAGACTACTACCCGGGTCTGGGTGGGCGCCTTGCCAATTAGGGTTTGGCGGTGCGGGGCGATTAAGCACGCGTAGAACACCTTCAACAATATCGTCGATATAGGTGAAATCGCGGCGGTGCTTGCCGTAATTGAACACTGAAATTTTTTCACCCGCCATGATGGCTTGTGTGAATTTAAACAAAGCCATATCTGGCCTGCCCCAAGGACCATAAACAGTAAAGAAACGCAACCCTGTGGTCGGGAGATTATAGAGATGACTATATGTGTGAGCCATCAATTCGTTGCTTTTCTTACTGGCAGCGTAAAGGCTAAGGGGATGATCAACATTGAGATGCACTGAAAAGGGCATCGTAGTATTGGCCCCATACACGCTAGAGCTGCTAGCGTAGACTAAATGCTCAACCCCGTGGTGGCGACAGCCTTCTAAAATATGTGCAAAGCCCACTATGTTGCTGTCTATATAGGCGAGCGGATTCTCAATAGAGTAACGTACACCCGCTTGGGCAGCGAGATTGACAACACGTTGCGGCTTGTGGTCAGCGAAAACGGCTTCGATGGCTTTTCTATCGGCTAGGTCTATCCTCAAGTGCTGGTAATTTGGATGGCTAGCGTGGCGAGAGAGTCTCGCCTCTTTAAGAGCAGGGTCATAATAGTCATTGTGGTTGTCGATACCGATAACCTTGTCGCCACGCTCAAGCAGACGAAGTGTCAGTGCCGAACCAATAAATCCGGCTGCACCGGTGACCAGAACTTTCATTTAATCACTCCCAAATAAGTCACGGGTGTAAATTTTATTAGCCACATCGGCCAAAGCATCTGCTTTTCTGTTAGCGATAATCACGTCGGCCTCTTGTTTGAAGGCAGCTAAATCATTAACAACGCGAGAGTTGAAGAAATCAGCTTCCGTGAGAACAGGTTCATGGATAATTACTTCAATGCCCTTGGCTTTGATTCGCTTCATGATGCCCTGGATACTTGATGCTCGGAAGTTGTCCGAGCCAGCCTTCATGATGAGGCGGTAGATGCCAACAACCTTTGGCTTGTAGCCAATGATTTCTTTGGCAATAAAATCTTTGCGTGTGGTATTGGACTCTACAATGGCGTGGATTAAATTCTGGGGAACCTCACGATAATTGGCCAATAACTGCTTGGTATCTTTAGGTAGACAATAACCGCCGTAGCCGAAGCTCGGGTTGTTATAGTGATTGCCGATGCGAGGATCCAAACAAACACCATCAACAATCTCGCGAGTATCTAAACCATGTATAGCTGCATACGTATCTAACTCATTAAAGTATGCAACTCGCATTGCTAAATAGGTATTAGCAAATAATTTGATTGCTTCAGATTCTGTACACCCCGTAAACAGAGTTGATACATTTTTCTTAATTGCACCTTGCTCTAATAACTGAGCAAACTTTTCCGCTCTACCAGAACGCTCACCAACAATGATGCGGGAAGGATAAAGATTATCGTAAAGAGCCTTACCTTCACGTAAAAATTCTGGGGAGAAGATCAGGTTTTTTATTTCTAAAGCTTTACTAATTCGTGATGTATAACCAACAGGAACAGTTGACTTAATGACCATCACCGCTTGATGATTAATAGCTTTGACATCTTTAATTACTGATTCGATTGATGCAGTATTGAAGTAATTGGTTTCAGGGTCGTAATCTGTAGGTGTTGCAATGATGACGTATTCTGCATTTGTGTATGCGTCCACTTTGTTGGTGGTAGCTCGTAAATTCAGTGATTTATTGGCCAGATATTCTTCGATTTCTTTATCTTCAATTGTCGATTTTTTTTGGTTAATTAAGTTAACCTTATCTACGTCAATATCTAAAACTACTACTTCATTATGCTGAGCCAATAACACTGCATTTGATAAACCCACATATCCCGCACCAACGACAGTGATTTTCATACTCGCCTCTCACTTTCAGACATTTCCGCCTTGAGAGCTTCAATCTCATGTTTTAGCATTTCATACTCAGCCATCTTTCTTTTCAAAAATCGACTGGTCAATTCTGCTTTCTCAGACAAACCATGTGGTGTCAACACATACACATAGCCAAACTTATTCTTGGAGTTTGCAAAGTTTTTCATCTTCACCCAGCCTTTATCAACGAGTGCTTTTAAGCAATAGTTCACACCGCCCACGCTCACTCCCAGCTTTTCAGCTAACTCGCGCTGAGTTAAATCAGGGTTCTCCTGCAATAACTGCATGACCCGATAACTCATTTCTTCTTGGAGAGGTTTATTGGAACTATTCATGTAAATTAGAGATTTAGGACGCTACCGCCCTGTCGCACCAAATGAGTGAACATAGCTCATTCTAGTACTTTGGAATAGTTTGTTCAATGACTGAACAAAAGGTATTCGACTCAAATCCTAAATACTTGATTTAAATCACTCTATTAAATCAAGTTGGGAACGCTAATTCCCGTTCCGACCAACACTCTTCTTCGCCAAGTAACGGTAGCTCACATGGTAGCAAAGCACAAACACCACCATGCCAAGTACCAACATCCATAAGGTGTCTTGCCAAATAATAGCCCAGAGCGATAAGAACACCGTCATCACCCAACAAACTGGTGCCACCAAAGCATTTCTTCGCTGCATGGTCCAAGTAGGCAAAGATGGACGAATCCATTGTGTCTTGATCAAGGTGTGCAAATGTTGATCATCGGGCGATCCTGAAGAACGCTTTTCCAAAGTTCGCCGAAACATGCTGTAAAGAACCTCAACCACTGGATAAGCACAAATCAATAAACTGACCCAAGGACTTATCTCAGGATTGCGCATCGGTAACAAGATAGCAATCTGTGCCACCATGAAGCCCAAGAAATAAGCACCACCATCCCCCAGAAAAATTTTTCCCAATGGGTAATTGAGCACAAAAAATCCAAGGGTGACGCAAATCAAAAGAACGCACAAATGAAGTAACTCACTATCTTGCGTTCCATGCGCCACAAAACCCAAAGCCATCAAGATCAAGATCACCGTTCCCGAAGCCAAACCATGAAAGCCATCAATGATGTTGATGGCATTGGTCATACCGGAGACCATGATGACTGTCGCGATCATCGCCACAACAGCGAAAGACATTAAAAAATCCAGACCCGGCACATCCAAATGAGTGAGGTACATGCCTGCTAAAAAAATAAAGACCGCGGCACCTGCTGCAGTAGCCAATAAACGAAATCCTGCAGAAACTCGCTTGGTGAGGTCTTCAGCTAAGCCAAAGAAAAATGGAATCAAACTGGCCACCAACAAATACTCAAAGGAATTACCCAAGATTGTTGAATCGAGCAACTCGATCGCACAAAGCCCAGTGACAATTGTCAAACCACCAATGCGTGGCACCTTTGACTGATGAAACTTCTGCACACCAGTCACTTGATCAAAAGTCCAAAGCCCATGCCAGCGTTGAGTGATCATAATGATCAAACCAGTGAGTAGGCTGGCCATAAAGCCAATCAAACCCACAGTTAGAATATTTGAAGACATACTACTTTATTTAATTTTAATAACTTGAATTGCTTTGATCACGAGTGAGCGGGGTGGTGTCACTGGTGTCGCCACCCCACATAATTTATTAAGACTTTGACGACTTCCATTGCTGACGGAATAATTTATTTAAACCAGCCAGCTTATCGCGAGTCTCTGGATCTTCTTTTGCTTTTTGCAGAGCTTGTCTTACAAACACAAAGATCAACAATAAAAAGAAAACTGCAAAGGTCGTCACAATGGCTATCAAAGCTTTTTTAGGTTTCGACTTAAGCTCTGGCACTTGCGCAGGATCAACCTGCACCACGAATGGGTGATCACGTTTTTCATCTAGGCGAGCGGATTCATATTCACGAATCAAAGACTGAATCACGCCCTCACGCACCATCGGACTTTGATAAGACTTTTGAGTGGCTTCTGTGATTTGCTGCTCGAGCAACTCACGTCTGGCTTTGGCTTCAGCCAAAGTCATGCGCCCAATCATGCGACTCAAAGAATCCACATAATCATTCGCTAAAGCCGCCGCAAACTTAGGATCATGATCATCGACCTCAATGGTAATTAAACCTGTTTTTTTATCAGAAGTTAGTTTGACCTTCTTTTTTAACTCTTTGCGGGTGTTCTCAAGATACTTTTGATCATATCTCTCTTGTAACTTGTATTTAGTGATCAACTCATCACGCAAAATATTACTTTCCATGTAAGCCACAAACTGATCACCGGGGTTTTTTAATCCTCCGGCCAAACCAGCCAAACCACCGCCACCACCCAAACCAGCCAGCCCACCTAACTCAGCACGTAGAGCGGAGTTCGTAATGGAATTGGCCAAACTTGGCGGAATCATGCTGGTCTTAGCAGTGAATGTGGGCGTGATCAAAAATGAAATGCCCAAGGCCACAACACCTGCACCCAAAGAACCAAAAACCAAAAGCTTGAGATTCTCAACAACAGTTGTTAACAGGTCTAGTAGATTAATAGCATCTTCTTCAGATTCAACCGAAGAGTGCATTGGGTCTTGAAGTTGTGTCATAAAGTCTAACCCTGCTTAATCTTGTAAGACCTTGATCGCCGCAGCACCCAAGCCCAATTGATAAATGATCGATGTCCAGTCTTTTAGCTCTTTGGTAAATGTTGTTTTCTGCAGATCTTCTGGAACAAAGATGGCATCGCCCGGCATTAAATTGACTGATGAAGTGAACCAACCTTTATTGGCATTAGTGAACTGACCATTGGCACGCATCACATAAACTTTGCGAGTATCTGCACCGCGACTATAACCACCCGCCATCTCAATGTACTCTGATAAGGATTGATCTGGGTCGTAAGCCAAGGTCAACTGTCCGCCTGCAATACTGCCCATGATCGCAACACTATTTGGAACGGCTGGCACGGTCAAGACATCGCCTGACTCAACCAAAACAGGTGGCAATTCTTTTGATTTTGGTTTCAGATTCAATGCTAAACGGCCATCCGCTTTAATCTCATCCAAAGCAGCAATTAAAGCAGCGCCTCGTTGTTGAGCACCTGCGGCCAAGGCAATGTCCTCTGTAGAGGTTTGCTTGCGCAATGCATCTGCTGACAAGTCACGTTTAGCTTCACGTTTAAAGCGTTCCAAACTTTTTGATTGGGCTGCCTTCACACTGACTCGCTCTAAGCGGGTACCGTATAAATAAGCACTGGGAGTTAAGCCACCCGCAGCCTTGATTGCATCTTGCAATGTATCACTTGGCTTTAAGGCATAAATACCAGGCTTACTCACCTGACCATCCACCTTGACCATGCGAATTTGTTTATCAATAGGTTGCTGAAGGGCCACGTCACTCACAACCAAATAAACATCACCATCATCAAGTGATTTACCTGCGCTATTTTTTGCATCTAGCGCCTGAAAACCTTGCTGACGAGTTCTTAATCCCATGTATTTGATGGTGTCCATCTGAGCACCAGAAACAAAACCGCCGGCATAGGTCATCAAATCTTGAAGTGATTCACCTTTTTTAACTTCAAAAATAGATGGTTTATTCACAGAACCAGCAATGGCCACCTGAGGCCCACTTGGCCCAACATGAATCACGTCTTCTGCAGTCACTGGTCTATCTTGAGATTTATCACCTTTGAGCAATAAATCATATAAGTCAAAAGTACTGACCACTTTACCAGCGCGCTTTAATTGAATATTTCGAAAGCTACCAGCCACTGATGGGCCACCAGCTGCCATCACCACGTTGATCAATGATGAAAGATTATTCACTGTGTAAGCTCCGGGGCTCTGCGCATAACCAGTCACATACACACGAATACCGCGCAATTGACCCATTGAAGCAGAGACATTCACGCCTGAATAAGTTTTACCAATTGCTGCTAGCAATACTTTATTTAAATTAGCGTGTGAAACACCTGTGAGTGTCACTGTGCCTACCTTAGGAATTGCTACCTGACCAGCACGATCCACCGTTAAGCGTAAATCTGCATCCAAACTACCCCAAGTTCTAACAAAAACTTCATCACCTGGGCCAATCAAATAATCGCCAGGTATGGCTGCAGTGGCCGGCGGACTAAAGGTTTGATCACCATCTTTGACTAAATCGGAACCAAAACGCGACAAACCTTCTCCAGTAGTGGCCTCAACATATTGCTGAAACTCACTAGGAGCAGAAGCTGCTGTTGATTTAGGTTTATTTGAAACATAATTTTGTGGTACTTGACCACTTGGATTGTTCTTGATGGTGGTTACCGGTAGTGATTGAGTCACCCCTTCAGCACCTTGATTGAATAGTGCTTGCAAGCCACCAGGTACGTTTTGAGCAAGTGCTTGCCCCATGAACAATACTGACATAGATGCGAGCAACACTGAACGCATCATTGTTTTAGAAAAAACTGACATCAACATCTCTCACATCACTTTCAATCAATTGATTTAAAGGTTTTTAAGTGCAAAGCCTTCCAAATCCTTCATCACGCATTACGAAGATAATAACAGTGCCCTATGATTCAATATAAAAAAGCACGCTACCGCCCTTCAATTAAGCGTTTATTTGAAAACCACCACAGCTCTTCATACATCAAAATAGCTCTTTTTAACGTCTTTTTCATTTAAAATCTGTTAAAAGTAGCCAAATACTCTTTTATGCAAACTCTAATGGAGTTTTCTAACATGCTTTAGGTCAAAATTCATCATTTGAGCTTTACCCAAAATATCTAACATGGCGATGGCCCTCTCATCGCCAGTGGACAAAGTAAGTATTTTTTGAAAAGTTGCCACCAAACCTTGAAAAGGGCCTGCTATCACCTGAACACGATCACCAGGTTTAAAAAATTCTTGGGGGGAATGGACTTCAATGGCTTGTTTCAGACTCTGCACAACCTCATCTGAAACCACCGAAATTTGCTGCCCATGACGCAGTAATTGATGAACCCCTCGGGTTGAACGTATCGAGGCCCAATTATCCTTGGCAAGATCTAATTGAATGAATAGATAACGAGAGAACATGGGTTCTGACTGAAGGCTCAATTTCCCAGACTTTAAAGATTGCACCTCAATCAAGGGCAACCAAGCATCAAAACCTTGATTTTCAAGGTGCTCTAGAGCTTTATGCTCCTGACGAGGTTTTGAGTGAATAACACACCACTGGCGCGACATAATGCTTTAATTCTATTGTATTAAGTTATATAACTGTTGTTATAAGTTAATTTTACTGGTTTTTTTGATGTCCTTTATAAAAAATATAATTTTTTAGGTAATAGCCTCAGACTCTTATAATTGACTGAGATACTGTTTCAGTCAATTAGCTCCTACTTTTTTCAAAGAATCCCATGTCACATCATCCATCATCAATCAATCAATTCTTTTTTATTCTTTTGATGGGTTTGGGGTTTGGCTCGTTCGCTCAAGCAGATGCGACGCTCAGTCGTTATGAGTTACAAACCTCCTATGAGAGCTGGAAGTTGCCACAAGGCGAAACCATGGGGATGCAACGCTTTGGCATGAAGCAATATTTTGGTCCCCACTTGAATGCTGGGGTCGATGCGTTCACAGCGGTGAGTGGAGAACGAGGCGGATTTATTACTTTAGGTCTTTCTGGTGGACTGACCTACCCTTTGACATCCTCCCTATCGATTGAATCTGATTTACATATTGGTGCTGGTGGTGGTCGTGGTGGCTATGAATTAGCCGGTGGCGGTTTATTGATCCGCGAAAGTCTAGGACTTCGTTATCAACTTCCTGTTGGCAGCATCAGTGTTGGCATGAGCCGGGTTGATTTTCCTAACAATGGCGTCATTAAAAGTAATCAAATGTATGTGGGCTACAACCTACCCTTCAATGCCTTGATGGAACCAGGGTATGAAGATCGCGGCAAAGAACATTTTTCAGGTTTGAAGTTTGATTTGTACCAACCTCGTGTCCATGAATTCTCCGTGCATTACCGAGACCTGTCGATTGGCAGTGGAATTTTGACAGATACTGGCAATCCACAAACTGGTTTTGGCGTGATGGGAGCGCAATGGCGCACTTATCTCAATGATCAATGGTTTGCTCAATTGGAAAGTGCTGGTGCTATGCAAGGCAATAGCCGAGGCTATATGCACATCTTGGCAGGCGGCGGATATCAATTACCTCTCACAGAAAATCTGTCGATGAATGCTTTCTTGAATGTGGGTGGAGGCGGTGGCGGATCCGTCAACACTGGTGGCGGTTTGTTGTGGGACGCTGGTCTTAGCTGGCAATATTTTTTGACCAAGCGTTGGTTTGCTGATTTATCCGTCTCACGCTTGTGGGCTGCCTCGACTGACTTTGAATCAAACACCTATGCCTTAAAATTTGGTTATCGCTTTGGCAGTTTTGCCAAACCTGATAGCTCTACTGGATTATTCAGTCAAAATTTTGACAGTCATCCTCTGCGCATCCGCATAGTCAATCAAACCTATACCAAAGCCGCTGAAAACTGGCGTAATCGACCTGAGCAAAACGTGAGTAACTTAGGCGTTCAGGTAGATTATTTTGTACAACCTCATTTGTATCTAACCGGCCAAGGTCTGGGTGCTCACACAGGTGATGCGGGTGCTTATATGACGGGCTTATTGGGCGCAGGTCTGCATCAACCCTTGAGTAAAAAAACATTCTTGGAGTTAGAGGGATTATTTGGAGCGGCTGGGGGTGGAGGTCTTAACACTGGCTCAGGCATGGTGTATCAGGGCAACCTCAATCTTGGCTATCAACTGAATAAATCTCTGTCATTGATTGGTAGTTATGGGCAAATGAAAGCTACCAATGGTGACTTCCATGCCCATGTTTATGGCTTGTCTTTGGCCTATCAATTCAATGCCATGAGTGCACGTTCCTCAGCCATGCCGTTTTACCAACCCAATAAAAACTAATCCTTTACCTGCTTGTAGCAAGGGCTAGTTCAATAACGAATAGCGTACCAAACGGCGCCCAAGGATTCATGCCAGATTTGGCGAGTCAAAGTCATGCCCTGAGCACTGGGGTAAAAATCCAAAGGTGTATAACGTTGGCTCGCTTGATAGCCTTGCGCAATTGGAAATACTTTGAATCCTTGCTTTTCAAAAATTTTCTGAGCTCTTGGCATATGCCAAAACTGGGTCACCAAATAAATGTGATCAACACCTTCAGGTTTGAGTAACTTGGCTGAGTACACAGCGTTTTCTTGCGTGGTGTGAGATTGATCTTCTATCCACTTCACACTCAAACCATATTCATTCTTCAATACCAAAGCCATGATGGCGGCTTCTGCTTGATCAATCGATTGAGACTCACCTCTGGCATCAGGCAATCCCCCAGTTGTCAAAATAGGTAAGCCTGTTTGCTTGGCCACTTTGGCTGCCAAGCGCACTCTTTCTAATGACTCTTTACCCAAGTCCTGATGGCTGTACTCTGAACTATCTTGTGCCCCCAAGCGTCTTCCTCCGCCTAAAACAACAATGGCTTGAGGATGCTCAGAATAATTTTGAGTTTGTCTTTTAGTCCGAGTTTGAGCTTGTGTCAGATCTTGATCTGATCTTTGCTTCAAGGTTGGATGGCTGGGTAAATTAGATAGAACAATGGGTGTGGGCCACTTGATCAAGGGATCCAATGATCTGACCATGAACTCAGCAAACACAGATGTACTCGTGACCCAAATTATCAAAGCTGAAACAATGACGGTCATTGCTTGAAGCAAGGGCTTTTTTCTAAATAATAAAAAAGCCAAAAGCAATGAAATGATCCAAATGCCTGGCGGCATCAGTAATTCAGCGATGAGATTTCTAAATGCCCAATCTAAGGTCCATGTTTGCATGGACTCATTGTATTGAAGAATTGATTCTTTTTAGTACCCAGCACTCGACAAGCCAACACCCATCACGACAAGTCCAATCACAATCCATCCAATCATAGTCAAACCCCTTTTAAATATATAAAAACTATATTTAAATAATATTACTAGTTTCTTACAATTTTTATAACTAATAGCTCTAGGGTGAACAGGAAATGGTCAAAAAGCTCATTAATTACAGGGGTTTTAGTTGCCAGCGACGATTGACATCACAGCCATGCGGACCGCAATACCAAAAGTGACCTGCTTGAGAATCACTGCTTGTGGACCATCTGCCACATCACTGGCGATTTCTACTTCTCGGTTCATGGGGCCTGGATGCATCACGATGGCATCGGGTTTAGCCAGTTGAAGTCTTTCTTTGGTGAGACCCCATTGTTTGAAAAACTCATCACCTTCTGGTACTTGACCAACTTCCATGCGTTCTTTTTGGATACGGAGTGTCATCACCACATCCACACCTTTTAAACCTTCTTCGATGTTGTTGTAGATTTTGACGCCCATCATGTTCAGGTCTTTAGGCAACAAACTCTCAGGACCAATCGCACGAATCTCAGGGCAACCCAAAGTGGTCAATGCATGAATGTTTGATTTGGCCACACGACTGTGAACAATGTCACCAATGATGGCCACTTTGATCTTTGTGAAATCTTGCTTGAAGTGACGCATGGTGTACATATCAAGTAAACCTTGCGTAGG
>Ga0222712_10001444_pt1 | contig 29289 bp, 28 predicted proteins | sample C33_657DmetaG_FD_165043 | JGI IMG/M metagenome (GOLD analysis project Ga0222712, IMG submission 165043) | Estuarine water microbial communities from San Francisco Bay, California, United States - C33_657D | ecosystem: Environmental > Aquatic > Marine > Unclassified | place: USA: California... | reverse complement strand
CTGATAGTGCAACGGATTTTTTAGGTTTGAACTCAACTTTAGGTGAATTACTCATTATCTTTTGCCATTCCTTTTCCAAAAATTTTATCTAGCTCCTGCTCATACTTGTAATAATTAATGCGATCATAAAGTTCTTCCCGAGTTTGCATCAAATTAACTAATGATTTTTGTGTACCTTCTTTCCTAATAGTTTCATAAACATTTTCTGCTGCTTTATTCATAGCACGAAAGGCTGAAAGTGGGTATAAGGCCATTTGAACCCCAGCTGAAGCTAATTCAGAGGTAGTAAATAAAGGCGTAATTCCAAACTCGGTTATGTTAGCTAATACAGGAATATTAAATTCACTTGTAATTTGTTTGTAAGTTTGTAAATCTTTTACTGCTTCAGGAAATAATAAATTGGCTCCGGCTTCGACATATGCATGCATCCGGTCAATTGCACCATTCAAACCCTCTTTAGCCAACGAATCTGTTCTTGCCATAATTAGGAAATTTGAATCATTTCTTGCATCAACTGCAGCCTTTAAACGATCAACCATTTCAGATTTACTAACAATTTCTTTATTTGGTCTATGACCACATCTCTTAGCGCCAACTTGATCTTCAATGTGTATTGCCGCAACTCCGGCTTTTTCTAAGGTTTTAACTGTTCGAGCAATATTAAATGCTGAAGTTCCAAATCCTGTGTCAACATCAACAAGCAAGGGTAGATCGCAAATCTCAGTAATTCTCAATGCATCTGTAACTACATCCGCCAAAGTGGTAATACCTAAATCTGGAATTCCTAGTGAGCCAGCGGCAACACCACCACCTGACAAATAGATGGCTTTATAACCCGCACGTTTTGCTAATAATGCATGATTAGCATTTATAGTTCCCACTATTTGAAGTGGAGACTCACTTGCAAGCGCCTTACTAAACTGAGCACCTGGACTAAGTGGAATCACTGATTTACCTTATCACCAGATTATTGGCGGCCAAAAAAAGGCCAAATTTGTGCTGTTTGCAAGATATTTGTTGATCACTTGATTGATTCTAGGCTTAAGCCAGAGATGCATCTAGTGTTATAACTGCACTGGAATACAATTTAGAGACTGGACAAGTTTGTTTAGCTTTTTCAGCTAATCGAACAAACTCTTCATTATTCATTTCTTGGCTAACCCCGCGAGTTGTTAAATGAACTTCGCTAATCCAGAATCCATCTGATTTTTGTTCAAGGGTAACTTTGGCACTAGTTTCGATAACACCAGGATTTTTACCTGATTCTTCAATAAGGCTACTTAAAGCCATAGAAAAACAGCCCGCATGTGCTGCACCAATTAGTTCCTCTGGATTAGTCATAACTAGATCCTCAGTTCTAGACTTTAATGAGAACGCTAGCGAATCTCCATTTTTTCCTAATCTCATTAATCCAGTTCCAGTTGGAACCGGTCCATTCCAAACCGCACTTGCATGTTTAAAAATCTTCATTTATGCGATACCTTTCATTTCATGGAGCCAGGCAAAGTTTTTAATGCCAGTACCCTATCGCCAAATCAGGTAGAAGTTCGTGGTCAAGGCCAATCTTTTAATCTAATCGATTCACAGCCATATGCCGAAGGCATGACTGCGAGTGAAATCCAAATTACTGGAAATTCCTCCCCGAAAGGTTCAGATAAAAACACCACCTTAATTTTTGTTCGATCCGGAAGCGCAAACTTAGAGATAATTGGAGAAAGCATTTCTGGTGTCGAGAATTCTTTAAAAGTTGAAGCGGGCAGCGCAGTTCAAATTAAAAGTGGTGAAACCTTTATTTGGACTCATGCAGTTGAATTAATCGCACTCGAGGTTCGAATTCCGGACACCTCTGGGCCATTTGCGCGCGAGCAAACTCACAAAACTTTAAATTTTGTCAGATCTGTAATGCAAGGTACGAGCCTGAAAACAGATGCTACTGCTGATCGCCAGTTTGAAGTACTCTTCGATGCAAATAATGGTTCTGCAGATGCAACCATGTTTATTGGCTTTATTCCACCATCAGGTGCGCCAACACATTATCACCTATATGATGAAATTTGTTATATTGTTCGTGGCACTGGCGAATTTAGAACAGGAGACAAAATTCAACCACTTAATGCAGGATCAACTTTCGCAGTAGTACCAAGGTTGCTTCACTCTCTTGCAAATACATCTAATGAGGACCTTTGGGTGCTTGGTGTATTTCGCCCAGAGGGATCTCCAGCAGCTGCTTATTATCCTGACGGTAAACCTGCTCCAGGTTATTCCGAATCCAAGTAAACCAATGAAGTAAGAAAGGTATTTTGACTACAATAAATTTAGCTTCACAATATCGCTCAGAATTTCCGATATTCGAAAAATTGACCTATGTTAACTCTTGTTCACATGGGGCATTGGCTAACTCTGTTAAAGACTCTTTTGCTACTTATATTTCGACCCTAGAAGAAAAAGGTTCATCTTGGAATGAATGGGTAACTCAACAAGAGATTCTCCGAAAATTGATGGCTCAATTTCTGTCCGCAACACCAGAAGAGATTGCAATAACAACATCTGCTTCGGCCGGTGTAAATGCACTAGCTACATCATTAAATTTTTCAGGTAAGAGAAATAAAATCATAACCACCAATAATGAGTTCCCTACCATGGGGCAAATTTGGCATGCTCAAGAATCACGTGGAGCAAAAGTAATACACGTCCCTAACAATCCAGATTTAACTGTTAATACGAGGGCCTTGATTGATGCAATTGATGCAGAAACACTTATAGTAGCAATTGCACATGTTTGCTACCGAAACGGAGTGCGTACTGATATTCATCCGATCATTGAGGCTGCTCATAAGCAAGGTGCGATAGTTGTTTTGGATGCATATCAATCGGTGGGTTCATTATCTCTAAATGTAGATGAAATCGAAGCTGACATCATTGTTGGTGGATTACAAAAGTACATGCTGGCCGTTCCAGGAGTTGGATTTATGTATGCGAGAAAAAGTACCACCAGCGCCCTAATTCCAACTATAACTGGATGGTTTGCAGCAGAAGACATATTTGCAATGAAAATTGATTCTTATCAACCAGCCCAGCACGCAAGGCGATTTGAAAATGGAACTCCAAATGTTGCTCCCTTATATCCAGCGGTGGCTGCTCTTGAACTTATGATCAAAGTTGGTATCTCAAATATAGAGAATTATGTTTCAAGTATTCACGAAGCTCTAAGAATTGGAATAGCTGACATCGGTGGAAGAATTGTCACGCCAAGTGTTGCTGCAGCTCATGGAGCTCTTCTTGCAGTTGCATCAACTAATGAAAATGCGCATGTAACTGCGTTGGAAGAGATCGGGATTATAACTTCAAGTCGTGATGGAAACGTCAGACTTTCTCCCCACTTTTATAATAATTTTGATGATGTTGAAAAAATTATTGATGGTTTTATAAAAACTAAGTCATTTTTAAAAAAATAATTCTTGATGCCTAAACGTATAAATTCTGTTGAGAAATTCAATCTCACTAAAAATTTAAAGATATCAAGAGCCGTTACTGGCCTTTGGCAAATTGCTGATATGGAAAAAAGTGGAAATACCCTAGATCCAATTGCTACCGCAAAACTTATGACACCTTATGTTGATGCAGGTCTTACTACATTTGATATGGCTGATCACTACGGTTCGGCTGAAATTATTGCCGGTCACTTTAAGCAATCAGAGACTGCTGGTAGTAAGGCCATATTTTTCACTAAGTGGGTTCCAAAACCTGGCCAAGTAACTCGTGAGCAAGTAAGGGCAGCGGTTCAAGAACGATTAAGCAGGTTACAGATTGAAAAGGTCGATCTACTTCAATATCACGCTTGGAGTTTTTCAAACCCCTATTGGCTCGATGCCCTGGTTTACCTGCAAGAGCTAAAAGAAGAGGGATTAATCGGCGCACTAGGCACCACAAATTTTGATACATCACATTTAAGAATCGCTAAAACAACTGGAATTGAGATTGTTTCGAATCAAATTTCCTATTCGCTTATTGATCGCAGAGGTAGCGGCAAGATGGCTGAATACTGTGCTGAAAATTCGATCACAATTTTGGCTTACGGGACATTATGTGGTGGATTTATTTCTGAGAAATGGCTTGGAAAATCTGAACCCACTACTAGTCAATTGACCAACTGGTCCTTAATGAAATATAAAAGATTTATTGATACTGCTGGAGGCTGGGCTAAGTTTCAAGATTTACTTAAAGAACTTGATCAAATCAGTAAAGAAACAAAGCGTTCAATTTCAACTATTGCCTCTAAATTTCAATTGGCCCAAAAGGCAGTAGGTGCAGTGATAATTGGGGCAAGAATAGGTGAGAACACGCACATTGACGATACTTTATCTCTTTTCACATTCGAATTAAGCAAATCGCAAATAAATAGAATCCAATCAAAAATCGATCTCTTTGATCCAATTCCAGGCGACTGTGGTGATGAATATCGCAAGCCACCATACTTAACTGCCTCTGGCGATTTAAGTCACCACTTAGAGTCATTCCCACCGGTTTATCAAGTAGTTCAGAAAAATAATAGGCAGCAGATAGATTCTGGCACTCCTTGGGAATCTTTAGCTGGATATTCTCGTGCCGTAAAAATTGGTAACAAAATAATGGTTTCTGGCACAACAGCCACACACCAAAATTTAGTCGTTGGTCGAAATGATCCAATAGCTCAAACTCAATTTATTATAGATAAAATTGAGACTTCACTAGAGTCATTAGGTGCTAAATTATCTGACGTCGTACGAACTCGAGTATTTGTTAGAGATTCAAAAGGATGGGAAGGGGCATTACTTGCCCATGGAGAAAGGTTTGCTGAAATCCGCCCAGCGAACACAACTTTTTTTGCAAATTTAATTGGGGAAGAATACCTAGTCGAGATTGAAGCTGAAGCTTTAGTGCAAGATGAATAAAATAAAACTAGATAATAATTATGAGATATCCCCTGTTATTAAAGGTGGCTGGCAACTTAGCTCAGGGCATTCTTTAAACAAAAAAATCGAAGAAACTTCTGCTGTCATAGATACAATTAAATTTATAGAAGCAGGAATTTCGACTTTAGATTTTGGTGATATATATACAGGCGTAGAAGAGCTTATTGGAAAAGTCATAATTGAACTGAACAAGAAGTACGGTGATCAGGGTCGAAATAAACTACAACTCCATACAAAGTATGTTCCTAATGAGCATGAATTGGACAACTTTAATAGTGCAGATGTTAGAAAAATCGTTAATAGGTCTTTGGAAAGATTGGGAATAGATACAGTAGATATTGTTCAATTTCATTGGTGGAAATATGAAGCTAATCATTATTTAGATGCCATGGAGGAACTTTTTAACTTAAAAAAGGCTGGAAAAATCAAGCATATTGGAGTTACAAATTTTGACGTTGAAAGGCTCAGTGAGATGGTCAATGCAAACTTGAAGCCAACCTCAATCCAACTTCAATACTCACTAATTGATAGCAGGCCAGAGGAGGGAATGTCAGATTTTTGCCAAAAAAATGGGATTAGCATGATTTGTTATGGAACAGTTGCTGGTGGTTTTTTCTCAGAGAAATATCTTGGTAGAAGTGAACCAACTAGTTTTGAAACAAGATCGAATATAAAATATAGATTAATTATTGAAGAGTTTGGCGGCTGGGAAATTTTTCAAAACCTGTTAGATGTTTTAAATACTATTGCACTTAAGCACGAGACTAATATCGGCACCATAGCATCAGCTTACATTCTGAGGCAACCTGGTGTGAAAGCTGTGATTGTAGGAGCCCGAAATACCGATCATTTAAAATCTAATTTACTAATACCACTTATTCAATTTTCCAATCAAGAGTTGGATTTAATTAGCGAAATCAAAGCTCAGCGAAAAGGACCGGTTGGCCCTGTATACCATCTTGAAAGATATAACGAAAAACATCGAAATATTATGCATACCAATAATAACTAGGTTAAATCGCCAGAATTCAGGTTGACGGTTCGCAATCTCTCGATTTTCATTATTAGCTTTTCTTCTGGATCAGGGCATGCCACCAGAGAATCCTGCTCTAACCAATCGTCTGAGGACATCTTTCGCTGTTTTGCCGGTAGCAAAGGTAATACTGAAGCTATTGCATACATGCAGAAGTGTTTTCCATTTGGAATTCTTAATTCAGCACTATTAGTTACTTCAAAATAATCACCTGGCTTAAGACCACAAACAGATCTGCCGCCAATACTCTCAACTGTTACACGTAAATCAAAAATCTCCATGGAATAAGGATAGGGTAATTTAAGATAAAAAAGGATTTATTTCCATACTAATCCTGCTTATGTAACAGTTCTACTTATCGTAGACACTCTTTTATAATCCCCAGTTTCAACAAGCTCTTTAAGCCTTTGAAAGCCATCATAGATCTCCGTAAAAGATGTAGGTAGTGCTGAAAAAGAAAATCTAATCCCATTCGGCTCTCTATAGTCAGGAAAAACCTTTTTAAGTTGCCTCAAAGCCATGGCTATTTGTGCACCATCGGGATGTGTAATTATTATATGACCACACCTTTTGTTTCTATCTCTTGGTGTGGCGAGATTAAAGCCTAAATTGCTCAGCCATTGGTCATAAAGATCAATCATCAAATCAGTGCCTTTTAAACATTTCTCCTGTATTGCTTCCATTTTCGCTTCTTCAATCATTTCAAAACCAACTTTTACGGCTCTCAGACCAATTATTGGCGGAGTAGAAATTTGAAAGCCACGAATACTTTCTGATTTTTCAAAAATTTGGCTCATTGCAAATTGATTTCTTACGCCAAACCATCCACGTATTGGAACATTTAATTGCTGTTGAAGTTCATTTGATACATAAAGCCAACCTGGTGCTCCAGGACCAGAATTACCATATTTATAAGTACAACCTACGGCTAATCCAATTTTATTTTTATCAAATTGAAGATTTACAGAACCTAAAGCATGAGAACAGTCCCATAACATATATGAACCATTTTTTCTTACGATTTTATCAATTTCGACATAATCATTTAATCCCCCAGATCTATATTGAAGAATCTGTAAAGTGACTATTGCGACATTTTCATCCAAATATTTGCTCAATAACTCTTTTGAGATTATTTCATTTTGAGAAACTTCAGAATCTTCATTCTCAATATAAACCAACTCCATATTCAGCTCATTTGCTATACCCTCGATTGCATATCGATCACTTGGAAAGTTTGCTCTATCTATCAAAATTTTATTTCGTTTAGGGTTTGACTTAATAGCAGCCCATGCAAGCTGATATAGATTTATAGTGTTCGTATCTATCGCCAGCGTTTGACCAGATGCAGCGCCTAACGCTGCTCTGCCAATTAAGTCACCGATGCGCTCTGCTTCATTGATCCAGTCAGACCAACCGTTTACAACTTTTTTTCCCCACTCTTCTACCAAGAGCTCATTTAATTCCACCAAAGTTTTTTTAGGTAGTCTCCCTAATGAATTACCGTCGAGATAACAAACAGACTCATCATCGATATAAAAAAGATTTTTGAAACTGTTGAGGGGGTCGGTAGCATCGAGATTTTCAGCAAAAATGCGCTCCATATAAATAGTATAGGGGTATAAACCTAAAAGAGTAACACTTTATTTTACTTATTCTACTGCAAATCAAAATCATTTGTGTAAGACTTGATTCATGAATCAGAAAATTGCAATAGTAACGGGTGCGGCAGGTGGAATCGGCAGATCAATTGTTAATCAATTAGTAAAAGATGACTTACAAGTAGTGGCATTGGATTTAAATAAAAATGGCTTAAGCAGATTAGAGACGGAATTTGAATCAAAAGTTTATACTCGATTAGTTGATTTGACAGATCATGATAAAACAGAGGAAGCATTTGCATCTATTGAAGCAAAATATGGTGGAATTGATGCTTTGGTTAATAATGCTGGTGATTGTTTTATGAGCGAATTCCCAGAAATTTCAGCCGAAGAATTTGAATTGCAAATGAAAGTAAATTTCTCCTCAGCTTTCTATTGTTGCAAATTCGCCGTAAAATCTATGCTAAATAGGCCAGGTATTAAGAAAATTGTAAATATTTCCTCAAACGGTGCATATAACTTTGATGTTTTCGACCCGCCGCATTATCGGGCAAGTAAAGCAGCATTAGATAATTTAACTAAGGATTTGGCGAGACGTTATGCTAAAGCTGGAATATCTGTAAACTCAATAGCGCCTGCTATGACGCAGACTCCTTTGTTTGATGTTTTGAGTAAGGAAACTTTGGATAAAGCAATTTCACAAATGCCAAGGGGAACCGCAATGAAGCCGGAGGAAATTGCAGCTTGGGTTGGTTTTCTTATTTCGCCAGCTGGTGATGTGTCAAGTGGAAATGTTATTATTTTAAATCAAGGTAGAGATGTTAGATAAAGCTTAAACAATTAGCTATTTGTAAATGTAAGGTGCTTTTTTTAACTCATTCCATTGCGCAGGACCATGACCATAAATTATCCAGGCATCGCGTTGCCTTGCTAACTCAAGAATGCGATGCGCTCCTTCAATCGCTTGGGTTGGGTTATGCGCATCTAAACATCCCTCTGCAATTTCAGTATCTCGAGATATTGCATCACTGGTTAAAAGAATTGAGCCAGTCTCTGGGAGATTAAGAAGGACTGATAACTCTCCTGGCGTATGGCCAGGTACGTAAAGTATTTCAAAATTTTCGCCCAATAAAGTGTCTTCATCGATCAATATATATTCAGAATCTGGCCAATCTATAGGTCTATTCCCTCTCCAATAAAGTGGTTTTTCAAGTTCGCGTTCTTCTTTTCCGATTATTAGTGGCACGCCAGGAAAACTCCCAATGTTTCCTACATGGTCTATATGAGTATGTGTAATTACTACGTAATCTAAATCTTTTTTAGTTAAACCTAACATTTTCAACTGCCAATCTGGCTGATTTTCATAAGTTAGTTTAAGTAACTCACCAAATTCTCCTAAATTATCCTCCAGGGAAGCTGCTGCAATATCTTTCGCATATTTTTCTGGAAACCCGGTATCAATTAGAACTCGCTCACCGACACTTGTTTCAACTAGAAAACCAGGAATTCCAATGATCCGGCCATTTTGGTGAACGGTAAACAACCCAAAATCCAAAACAGCCAAAGAGATCGGATAACCTAACAGCCGAAAAGAATTCCGCTGAGTTTTCATATGTGTAAGAGTACCTGCTTGAGTTTTAATTCAAAGTTCAATGACTTCGGCTACCCTTGCCGGGTGAATAAAGATTCTAAGGATTTTTTGAAAATTTCCACACCTTCAAAATCTTCACTCCAGACTCGAAAAAGTGAAAAGTGGCGTGCGTATCCTCATGATATTTTACCTATGCCCTTTGCGGTGATGGATTACGATCTTGCGCAACCGATTAAAGATGCCTTAATCAATCTAGTGGAAGCATCAGATGCTGGCTATCTAGGAAAATTTCCCGAGTTAGGCGAAAGTCTATCTGCCTTCGCAAAATATAAATGGGGATGGGATTTAGATCCTGCAGATGTAAAAATATGTCCTGATGTTGGAGTTGGGGTTATTGAAGTTTGCCGTCAAATTGTAAAACCTGGTGACTTTATAATGATAAATACACCGGTTTACTTTAACTTTATAAATTGGATTAACGAGCTGCAGTGCAAAGCTTTTGACGTACCATTGATTGAGAACGAACTAAGCTATTCCTTAAATTTCAAAGAAATAGAGGATGGATATGCCTCTGGTGTAAAAGTACATATTCTTTGTAATCCTCATAACCCTGTAGGAGCAGTTTTTCCTAAGGATGATTTAGCAAGACTGGCAGATTTAGCAGCACGTTACGGTGTGGTAATTGCCGCTGACGAAATTCACGCACCGTTAGTATTCGCAGAGACAAAATTCACCCCTTTTCTAACTTCCTCTCAGATTGCTAGAGAGGTTGGTATCGCTTTTTTATCTGCCACAAAGTCTTGGAATATTGCAGGTTTAAAATGCGCACAAATTGTTGCAGTTGAAGATAATACTCGAGAACTAATTAAGCAAATTCCCAATGCAGTCCACTCCAGGGCTTCCCTTTTCGGCGCGGTTGCATCTAGCACTGCCTATCGCGAATGTGGTGATTGGTTAAATTCACTTGTTAATCAGTTGGATAAATCAAGATACTACCTTGCTGATCAGCTAGCTAGATTAGATGAAAGTATCGGATACAAAGTTCCATCTGCGGGCTATTTTGGTTGGCTTGATATGCGCAAACTTGAATTAAGGCATGCAATCCATGGACAAAATGAACTTGCCGATCTTTTATTGTCGCAAGGCAGACTAGCCGTTGCGCCTGGAAAATTATATGGTCCTGGTGGTGTTGGCTTTATTAGAATAAATTTTGCAACTAGTTTTGAAATTTTAGATGATGCTCTAAATCGAATTGGATCTACTATCAAGACCCTATAAATGACTCTGGCCCTAGAAGCTCTAGGGCCAGAGTTTTACTGCTGTAACTGTTTAAATGACCATTTTCAGATCACCCAAAATAGTTTTCTTTAGAAGCGCACATCCTCGGCATCATTTGAGCTGAGTTTTCCATCAGCACCAATGCTATACACCCTGAATAATGCACCGCTTGAGTCACCAGCTGCGTCAAACTTGGCTGTTGTCCAAGCACCTTGGTAGGTGAATTTCTTCCCTGCCGCTGCAGCTTTTACCGCATCAGTCATTTTGGTCCAAGGAATATTAGTTCCGCCTTGAGCGCCTGACACTGCTCGCAAACTCTTAACTAGAGCGGTGCTCTTAACACTCTTTGCGTGAATAGCAGCTAGACAAAGCAAGACAGTTGCGTCAAAGCCTGAAGCATCAACGAAAGTTTCCTTTGTGCTTGGCTTAGCAGCTTTACGATCTGCTTTCCACTTATCAGCTGAAACTCCAATTGATTTAGCAGCTGTACCACGAGCTCCGGCCATAATGTCTACACCGATAGTTTTGATAACTGCTTCATCGTACATAGCCTCGGTAAAGAATGTTTTCTTGGCATCCCACTTACCAGTACGCACTAATGCAGGTCCAACCTTTGCAAAAGTATCTGGGAAATCAATAATTACCCAAACATCAGGTGAACCATCGACCAGAAGTTTAGCCTCTGAATCAAAGGTTGCGTTGTCTGGATTCCAAAGCACCTTACGGCCGATATCTCCGCCACCTTTAACCCACTCATTGGTAACTACGTTTGCAAGTGCAGTTCCAAAAGCATCATTACGTGCTCCGACGCTCAAGGTTACGGTTTTGCCAAAAGCCTTTTGAACGGCTGCGACAATTACCTTTCCTTGGAAAGCATCAGATGGATAGGTACGAAATAGAAGATCTTTATCTGCAAATTTTGTAATTGTAGGGCTTGAAGCAGCAGTCGCAATCATGACAATATTATTTGGAACAGTAACTGATTGTGCTGCACCTAAAGTGGCACCTGAAGTTAGTGGGCCAACAATTGCATTCACCTTGTTGCTCTTAACCAACTTAGTAGCTGCCTCTACAGCAAGTGCTGGAGTTGCTTGGTCATCTTCAGATGCAACAACTTTGCAAGATCCCGCTACCTTAGCTGTCTTCATTGCTTTAGTTACAGATTCGGCTCCAAATTCTGCTGCAGTCGTAAGGCCGATACCATAATCTGCGTTACCACCAGTCAATGGATGGATAGTTCCAATTTTTAAGTCAACGCCAGCAGCATGTGCTGGAAGTGACCCGACAATAAGAGTTAAACCCAAAGTTGTCGCTAAAAAAGCATTCTTAACTTTCATGTTCCTCCCCGGTTTAGGCCCAAGCCCTAGAACGAATAGATAACTCTTGAGCCAGTAGAGCATAACCATAATCAGGTATTACGAGAAGGGGTATTTTCCTATTTTTTCGCCAACACTTTTCAGTTATCAAATATTTTCAGGCAAGAAAACAAGGGCTAAAAGAGGATATAACAGAATAGTAATAATTACTTTTTACCCAGATAAATCCCAACAATTTCAGGATCATTTGCCAGAGATGGTCCATTACCCTCATGTCGATTTTTTCCCATGTCGAGCACATAACCATAATCTGAAATCGCCAGAGCCCTTCTAGCGTTCTGCTCAACCATTAAAATTGTGACTCCTAACTTGTTTACTTTCACAAGCTCTTCAAATAACTGATCTACCAGAGCTGGGGCCAAGCCAGCGGATGGCTCATCGAGCAATAAAATACTGGGCGAAGACATCAACGCCCTAGCTAAAGCCAACATTTGCCGCTGTCCACCAGACAATGTTCCTGCCCGATCCTTTGCACGTTTTTTTAAATCTGGATACCGCGCGTAAATTTCACTCCTAATTTCTTCTACTTCACGATTGGTGAATTGAACATATCCGACATCAAGATTCTCATCAATCGTAAGGGCTGGAAAAATATTTTCAATTTGTGGGACATAGCCAATACCAATTTTGGATAAGTTGTGTGGTTTTGTTGCTAGCACATCAATTAATTCTCCATTTTTATGTAAATTGACTGAACCACCTGTTACATCTGCAATTCGGTATATGGCTTTTAAAATTGTCGACTTGCCGGCACCGTTAGGCCCCACAATCGTGACAATGGATTTTTCTGGAACCTTAATTGTTACGCCATTTAAAATTTGAATATCAGCATATCCACCTTGCAGATTATCAATACTTAGCAAAGCATTATTCAAAGTACCAGTCATGATCTATGATTCCTTACGCCTAGAACCTAAGTATGCATCAACTACTAGCTCATTCTCATAAATTGAATTTGGTAACCCATCCGCAATTATTTTGCCGTCGGCCATTACGATTACTCGATCTGAAATATTCATTACGGTCTCTAGATCATGCTCAATTAGTAAAAAAGTTAAATACTGATCTTTTCTCAATTCTGCTAAGACAGTAAGAAGTTTCTCGACCAAGGTCGGATTTACCCCTGCAAAAGGTTCATCTAGAAGTAAAAGCTTTGGGTTGGCCATCAGGGCACGAGATAAATCAAGAAGTTTGCGTTGTCCTCCAGAAAGAATTCCAGCATATTCATCAGCAAACTTACTCAAACCAACCTGATCTAATCTGCGCAAAGCTTCATCTCGAGCTAATTTTTCAAAGTTTTTTCTCGCCTTTGGTTTTAAGAACCCGATTAAATTATCCCCCGGGTTGCCTTGCACGGCCATCATTAGATTTTCGACGACAGTCAAACGCCTAATAATTTTTGCACCTTGAAAAGTTCTAATCAAACCTTTTTGCGCAATTTTATGTGCATGAATTGCCTGTATTGGTTCGCCGCGAAAGATAATTTCACCTGAAGTAGTTTTATTCATACCACTTATCAAATTAAATAAAGTAGTTTTTCCTGCACCATTAGGTCCAATTACAGATGTGAAAGTATTCTCCTTAATCGAGAAACTAACATTTTGTACAGGTTTAATACCTCCAAAGCTAACTGAAATATCTTTAATATCTAAAAGTTTAGAATCTGAACTAGTCATATGTGAAGCAAACTTTTCAGTAAATGGCTGCTTTGTCATTTGCTATTCCAGTACCATTTCTTCGCGTTTACCAAATAAACCTTGCGGTCTTTTGATCATCAGAAGAACTATCACTAAGCCAATTAAAAATACTCTCAAATAGGCACGTTCTGGTGAGGATAGTAATGAGAGTGGCCAAAACTCTAAAAACCTAGTTGCTCCATATAGGAAACCAAAAAATATTGCAGCAACTAACAATCCCTTTACCCGAGTGGCACCGGCCAGAATTAAAATCATCCAGCCATAGAAAGTAACTATGCGGAGGAAATCCTCTGGCGCCAGTAGCGCAAACTGCAAAGCCCAGAAAACCCCTGCAATGCCTCCAAAAACTGCACCAATTACAAGAGCTTGGAGTCTAAAGCGAAAGACATTTTTACCCAACGAGCGTGCGACATCATCATCTTCGCGAGTTGCTCTTAGAACTCTAGCCCAAGAAGTTTGCTGCAATCGAGAAGATAACCAAATAAACAAAAATAAAAATGGCCAAACTATGAATATCATTGACATATCTCTAGAGGCTTCATCGCCAAATACTGGATAAAGCCGGTCAGATATCCAATACAAAATTCGATCTGGCTGATCTGTATAGCCCCCAAAACCTAATGGGTTTGGAATTGCCAGTGTGCCCTGCGTTCCACCTGTGACGCTGTCTGTATTAAGAATCCAATATCTCGTAATCTCAGCAAAAGCAATACTTGCAATTGCAAAATAATCGCCACTCAAACGTAAGGTAGTCAGACCGAGTAGAGCACCTAACAATGCAGCCAGCGTTACTCCAAGTAAAGCTGCCCACCAAAAACTCCATTGATATTTAATCACTAACACAGCAATTGTGTAGCCAGAAACTGCCATCATCCCTACATGGCCAAAGTTCATAATTCCACCAACACCATATTGAATTTGTAATCCAAGGGCAAAAATTCCATATATGCCTGCTAATGCCAGCACAAAAACCCAAAATCCTGGTTGTAAAAATGCGCTCATTTTTTAAACCTTTCTCGCGCGATAGCCAAAAATGCCTTCGGGTTTGAAAAGTAGTACTAGAACTAAAACAGTAAAAGCAACAACTGGTTTGTAATTACTTGGGACTCCACCAAAAAAGATACTTAATTGGGACAACTCCGTAAACAATCCAAGTAAAAACCCACCAACTAAGGCTCCATATGCATCACCAATTGTTCCTAAAACAACAGCTGCAAAAAATGATAGAAGTAAACTTTCACCCATTGCATTATTAAATTGGCCTTGAACAAGTCCTAGAAAAACTCCAGCTAGTGAACCAAGTGCGCCAGAAATTAGCCAGGTTGCCAAGACAACTCGATCAACATTAATGCCTGATACTGCCGCTAGGCCAGGATTGTTTGCATAAGCTCGCATGTCCTTACCAATTCGGGCTTTAGAAATAAATAAAGCAATCGTGATAATCGATGCCGAGGCAAAAATTAAAACTAGCAATTGTGTATGAGCAATTCGAGCCCCAAAAAATTCATAAGTTTTCAAAATGTCAATATTAAATTTGCGAGTTTCTGTACCAAAAAAATATTGGATTATTGGACGAAGCATCAACGCCACACCGGTTGCAACTAAGAAGAGTGCGAGCGTGCCAGCTTTATTACGGCGCAAATTTCTCCAAAGGACCAACTCTAAAAACCAACTTATTCCCATTCCGGCTAGCATTGAAATAAAAACAGCTAAGAAAAAATTTAATTCCATTGTTACGCTTAGGAAGTAGGTTATGAATGCACCTAATGTTAAAAAATCTCCCGCTGCAAAATTCACTAGACGAAGTACGCTATAAAGAAGAGATATTCCTACTGCCGCTATTGCGAAAATAGAACCAACAACCAACCCGTTAAATAGGTATTGGATTAGGTCTGACATTATTTAACTTTTCTCCTAATCCGATAAGTGTTATCTTCGAAGAGAGCCACCATGAGGTCAGGAGCCTACCTTGGCCCCCTAAACCATACAACGATTTTGATATCTTTCCCAAAGATTGCGATTAATAGGCGTATTACTGGCGAAAAATCAAAAAAACAGATGTCAGACACACTTTCAACCACTAGGCAACCCTTGACCTTGACCTAGGTACATAGCAAGATTTATTCATCCAGCATGGCTAAAAGATCTTTTAGTCGTGATGGTTGAAAGCGGTATTTAAGGTTAAATGGTTTAACTTTAATTTCATCGTTAAGGAGATTGAATGAATATCGGTAAAAAATTTATAGTAGGAATCTCTGCGCTCATTGTTGCAATGGGTGGATTGACAGCCTGCTCCTCAGATAGCAATAAGGCTGCTCTAGATTGCACAGAGCCAATCCTGATTGGAGCGGCTATGGCGCAGACAGGATTCATGTCACCATTTGATGCTCCTGCGCTTGCTACAGCTCAAATCGCTGTCGATAAAATCAATGCCGAAGGTGGAGTCAGTGGCTGCCAATTAGTACTTGAAGCAGTTGATACTGAAACTAATCCGGATAAAGGTCAGCAAATTGCGACAGATTTGGTTGCTAAAGGCGCAAAAATGCTTTTGGTTACCTGCGACTATGACATTAATGCTAAATCTGCACAGGTCGCAAATGATGCAGGTGTACTTGTTGTAGCGCCATGCGTTGGATCAACTGCAATGGGTCCAGACAACGGATTAAATCTTGGCTACTCAATGGGATCTGCTGTACCTGGTGAAGCCGCGATCATGGCCGAGTATGCATTTGAGAAACTAGGTCAAACAGCTACATTATTTAAAGACATGTCAATCGCATATACAACTTCACAATGTGATGCGTTTGAGACTAGATTTAAGGAGCTTGGTGGAACAGTTAAATCTGTACAGCAATTCTCTCAAACTCAAGCTGGAGCATTAGATAAGCCAGTGACTGCACAAGTTGCAAATGCAAAGAAGGATGGTGCGCAAGTTATTGCCCTTTGCTCATATCCAGGTGGCGGCGCTCAGGCACTTGCCGCAATTAGAAATGCTGGCGTTAAAACACCAGTTATTTCTGGATTTGGTCTAGACGGTGCATTCTGGCTTGGTGCAGTTCCAAACTTGAGCAACTTCTACACTGTCACTTACGCTTCAGTTTTTGGTGATGACCCAAATCCAAAGGTTGTTGACCTATTGGCCGCATACAAGACCAAAACTGGTCAAGATGCTGCAACTGGTGGATTGATTACTGGTGCATCAACAATCGAAGCATTTAAACTCGCAGTAGAACGTGCCGGATCAGTAGATGGCGCAGCCTTATCCGCTGAGTTTAATAAATTCAATAATGAGGATCTAACAGCTGGACCAACATCCTTCACAGAAGATCTTCATGTCAATGTGACTCGTCCAATGGCGGTAATAACCGTTGAGGGCGGAAAACATAAGTTCATTGAGTACCGAGCAGCACAGAAGCCGGTTCTATAGTTGATTTAATTTAATCAACAGCTTCAATGTTAAGGAAGGTATGGGGTGCGCCAAAAGTGCACCCCATACCTTGTATATTCCGACAAATACTTGATCAGAGCAATTAAATTTTTGGGAGTTGGTATATGTTCCAGCAAGGTTTTGCTGCTTCTGATATAAATAAATCTTTTGGTGCCTTGCAGGTACTTAACGGAGTTTCAATCCTAATAAAACCCGCAGAAACTGTAGGGCTACTTGGACCTAATGGGGCAGGTAAAACTACATTAATAAACATTATTGCTGGATATGAAAAACAGGATAGTGGCACGATCTCAATGGATGGCACATCTATGGATGCCATGAAGCCAGATGCGAGAGCCCGTGCGGGAATAGCTAGAACTTTTCAATCTGGAAGGCTTTTTTCCCAATTAACTGTTGCTGAAAATATTGCTCTTGGTGCACTTGGCCTTGGGGTGAGTCGAGATGTAGCCCAGAAAAGAGCGGCCGAAACTATTGAGATTCTTGGGTTGCAGTCGCTAGGCAGCTTTCCTGCCGGAACATTAAGTCACGGAAATGCCAGACTGGTCGGACTGGCTAGAGCAGTTGCATCTCAACCAAAGTATTTAATAATGGATGAACCTGCTGCAGGACTTAATGAAGCGGAGATTCCAAAGCTGCTTGCAGCTCTAAATTTAATTAAGGAAAATATTGGATGTGGAATGTTCTTGGTAGAGCACAATGTGGGCTTGGTTGCTAAGGCATGTGAGCGAGTAATAGTTTTAGCAACGGGGATCTTAATCTTTGATGGTGCTCCAAAGGATGCATTAATTAATACTGAGGTAAAAAATGCCTATTTAGGCGATGCAGCTTTCGGAGAGGCAATTTAATGAGCTTGCTTGAGGTTGAAAATCTGTCTGCCGGCTACGGCAAGGTAGATGTGCTGTTTGATATTTCTTTTTCACTGATGCCAGGAAAGTCTTTAGGTATTGTGGGACCAAATGGTGTCGGTAAATCAACACTGCTAAAAACTATTGCAGGTGAAATAACGCCAAAATCAGGATTAATTTCATTGCAGGGTCAAACAATTGCCGGGAAAAAGCCTGAGGATATCGTCCGTGCAGGACTATCACTTGTCCCGGAAGGGCGTCAAATATTTAGCGGGTTAACTGTGACTGAAAATTTAATGTTGGGGTTAACTGGTCGAAAAGATAAATCCACATCTAAAATTGCGTTAGAGCAAGTCCAACAATTATTTCCAGTATTAATCTCACATGCTAACCATCAAGCGGGCATGTTATCTGGTGGCCAGCAACAACAATTAGCTATAAGTCGGGCATTGTTGAGCGATCCAAAAGTTCTACTGTTAGATGAACCTTCTTTGGGATTGGCACCAACGGTGATTATGGATGTTTTTGGAAAACTTAAGGAGATTATTGCCAATAAAACAGCTGTTGTAATCGTTGAGCAACGTGCTCACCTAGTTACATCCTTTGCAGATGAAACTATCGTAATTAGAGACGGGCAGATTCAAGCAAAACTTAGGCCAGAAGATGCAAAAAATGAAGAGTTGCTTCGTAAGGCTTATTTTGGGTTGGGGGTTTAAGTGCAATCCATACTTGACGCAATTAGTTTAGGAGGGACTTATGCACTGGCCGCACTTGGTTTGGGGCTTGTATTTGGAGTTTTACGGCTTGTTAACTTTGCACATGCTGAACTTATAACAATTTCGGCTTACATCATGGTTGTAACAAATGATTTGCCACTGATTTTTTCATTTCTGCTTGCTGCTTTGACGGCAACAATATTGGCAATTATTACTGAATTGACAGTTTATCGTCGACTACGCGGCACTGGACCGGCAATCATGCTAATTGCATCCTTTGGATTATCGGTTGGATTACAAAAATCTTATGAATTGATTTTTGGTGCATTGCCAAGATCTGCTGCAGTTGCCCCGTGGATGACAGGATCTGTCCAAATAGCAAACTTGAATGTGACAATCTCAAGTTTAGTTACGGTGGCAATGACTATCGTGATCCTAATAGCAATGGGATATTTAGTTGACTACACCACGCTTGGACTACAACTAAGAGCTGCCTCTGCAGATTTTAAGACCGCCAGATTGCTTGGTGTTCGATCAAACCGATTGATCACTTCATCTTTTGCAATTTCTGGGGTATTAGCTGCTTTTGTTGGATTCATTATTGTGGTTGAAAACCCGCAAGTAGAGCCAATGTTTGGATTAAATATAACAATATTAGCTTTGGTTGGGATCGTAATTGGTGGAATTTCAACTCTTCGTGGATGTGCTTTAGGAGGTTTTATTGTCGGATTTATTTTAAGTTTGCTAAATACATTTCTTGGAAATGCTAGGGTTTATGCATATTCCTACTTATTCTTAGCCGTAGTAATTATTTTATTGGTACGTCCCGGGGGAATACTTTCCAAACGCAATGAAATGGAGAGAGTATGAGTAATAACAAACTCGTGGGATTGACTCGTTTTAAGCCAATTGAACTGCTGGTTCCACTCATTGTCGTTTTTGTCTTATCAATTACTATTGGTTTACTCTCTGCTAGTTTAGAGTTAGCAGTTCAATTTGCACTCTGTAATTTAGTGATGGTACTAGCACTCCAAGTTTTTATAGGAAATTCTGGCGTTTTGTCCTTTGGTCATGGCGCGTTTGCAATGATTGGGGCTTGGGTATCAGGAATGAGCACAGCATCTGAGCGAGTAAAGGGCAATGCCCTTGCTCTTGAAAATTTATGGCAACCATTGGTTGGTTGGAATTTTAATCTTTATGTGTCAATTATTTTTGCCATGATAGCTGGTGGATTAATAGCAGCAATATCAGGCGCATTTTTGATGAGGTTAAATGGCCTAGCTGCTGGAATAGCCACCTTTGCTGTCCTGGGATTGTTTTATAACTTCTTTTTTAATAACACGAAGCTAGGTCCTGGCTCACAAGCTTTACCGGCAGTGCCTAAATTTTCTGGAGTTTACGAGCCGCTGTTGCTTTCAATCATTGCAATAATTTTGGTTTATTGTTTAAATGTTTCTTCGATTGGCAGAAAACTAAGAGCGACCCGAGAAGATTTAATGGCAGCGCCTGCACTCGGAATAAGTATTCAAAAGGTTAGGTGGATTGCTTTTACTTTATCAGGTGCACTGGCAGGATTATCTGGTGGCATGTATGTACATGTCGCTGGAACTTGGCAGGTTCAGGATTACTATTTGGTCTTCACATTCTTAACATTAGCAATGCTAGTAATTGGTGGTTCTGCAAGTATGTGGGGTGCGGTCGTTGGCACTTTGGTTGTCACTGCGGTTGGGCAAGTTTTACTTTTATGGGAGCAAGGTAAATCTCTCCTGGGCCTAAAAATTGACCTCCCAAATGGAGCTAGATCCTTAATAATTGCAGCAAGCTTGGTCGGAATGTTACTTTGGCGATCATCTGGGTTGACTAATGGGCAAGAATTCAAATTGAGGGTCCGAAATAAACTATAAAGAAATTATGAATCAACAATTTGAAGAAACAAAAACAGTAATTCAACATCTATGAAAATAGTTGTAATTGGCGCAGGGGTCATTGGTTCCTCTATTGCGCTGCAATTAAAAAGATTAGGCCACGATGTCACTGTTGTTGAAAGAAATTCAGGTGCTGGTTTGGGCTCTACCAGTGCCTCAAGCGCGGTAGTCAGATTTAATTATTCAACTTTTGATGCAGTAATGCTTTCTTGGGAATCGTACTTTCACTGGAAAGATTTTAAAGATTTGATTGATGGCACAAATGGCTACTCAAAATCCCCATTATCCAATTCGCAAACCCATTACGCATTTCTTGAAGATCGTGGTTATGTGATGCTGGATGTTCCAGTTCTCTCCAATGAAAAAACAGTTAAATTATTTGAACAGGCTGGCGTACCGTATGAAATTTGGGATGCAAAAACTTTAAAGTCAAGAATGCCGGGAATTGATGCAGGTAGGTATTGGCCAAATAAACCGGTTAAATCCGATGAATTTTGGAATGATGCGACTGAAGAATTAGGGGCAATTTATGGCAAACATGGGGGATATGTTTCAGACCCACTGCTTGCGGCTCAAAACTTCGCAATGGCGGCAAAGCGAGAAGGAGTTATATTTAAGTTTAGAAAAGCTGTAGTTGGTTTCAAGAAAAATAATGGGCGAATCTCAAGTGTTTCGGTCATTGACTTTGATTCTCAAAGTAAAAAAGCACTAGAAACAGGTACTGAAGAAATCCTCACCGATGTCGTAGTAAATGTGGCGGGCCCTTGGTCAACATTAATAAATCAAATGGCTGGTGCAGGTGCAGACTTTACGATGGATTTGAAACCACTCAGAGCGGAAGTGCACCAAATTTCAACACCAAAAGATATATTGCCAGGTCCGATTATGGGTGATTTAGACCTTGGCACATATGTGAGATCTGGTCCTGGTGGCATCACATTAGTTGGGGGCACAGAGCCAGAGTGTGATGAGTTGCAATGGGTTGAACCAGATAAGGTTGACGAAGTTAACATGACTAGGACTGTCGAGGTTTTTGAATCTCAGACTTATAGATTCGCCAGAAGATTTCCGATAGCGCAAATACCTTCTACTCCTGTTGGTGTAGTTGGCGTTTATGACGTGTCATCTGATTGGACTCCAATTTATGATAAAACTGATGTTCCGGGATTTTATGTTGCGATTGGCACTAGCGGAAATCAGTTTAAGAACGCACCTGGTGCGGGCTTCATCATGTCACATTTAATAACACAGGTTGAAAATGGTGCCGATCATGATCACAAACCAGTCATTTATCAGTGCACTAAAACTGATAAGCAGATTAACTTAAGTACATTTTCAAGAAAACGCGCCCGTAATTTAACTAGCGGCACTGTGATGGGCTAAAGCAGGAGAAAACTCTTAGTGACCTAGGTAAGCCTTAGTTACCTTGTCATCAGCGCTTAACTCTTTAGCACTGCCACTCATCTTCACCTTGCCAGATTCAAGAACATAAGCGCGATCTGCAACCTCAAGCGCTGCGGTTGCGTTTTGCTCAATTAGCAAAATCGTAACTCCTTGCTTTCGAATCTTCACAATAGTGTCAAAGATTAACTCCACTAATACTGGCGCAAGACCCATCGATGGCTCATCCAGCAGCAATAACTTTGGATCTCCCATTAAGGCCCGGCTTACTGCGAGCATCTGTTGCTCACCGCCTGACATAGTTCCAGCAGTTTGCTTGATACGTTCTTTCAAACGTGGAAACAGCTCTAAAACGCGATCCATATCAGCATTAACCGCTGTCTTATCATTTCTAAGAAATGCGCCTAGCTCAAGATTTTCCTTAACTGTCATACGAGGGAAAATTCTTCGGCCTTCCGGTGAATGACAAATTCCCATGCCAACAATCTCATGTCCTGGCATGCCATCAATGCGCTTGCCATTAAATGTAATCTCTCCAGATTTAGGTTTGATTAATCCGGAGATAGTGCGAAGTGTGGTTGATTTACCAGCACCATTTGATCCAATTAAGGTAACAATCTCACTCTGATTAACAGTTACAGATACATCTTTAACTGCAATAATTTTGCCGTAGGCAACCTCAATATTTTTAACCTCTAACATGGAACTCATTTTTTAGCTCCCTTAGGCTTGCCAAGATAGGCCTCAATGACTCGAGGGTTATTTTTAATCTCATCAGGGGAACCTTCAGCGATCTTTTCGCCTTGATCTAACACAGTAATTCGCTGAGATAGTGCCATAACTACCTTCATGTCATGTTCAATTAACATAACTGCGATATCACGTTCTGCAACTAATTTGTTAATGAAATCAATAAATACCTGTGACTCCTGGGCATTCATTCCAGCAGTTGGCTCATCAAGTAGTAGTACCTTTGGGTTTAAGGCAAGTGCTCTAGCTACCTCAAGCCGGCGTTGATCACCGTAGGAAAGATTCCTGGCAAACTCATGAGTCCACTTGCCGACTCCTGCGAAATCTAGAATCTCTTGAGCTTTGGCCTCAGCTTCACTCTCTTCTTTTCGTTGCTTTGGAGTTCTAAAAATAGTTGAGGTGATACCAGACTTTAAGTGTGAGTGCATTGCCACAAGTAAGTTCTCTTGCGCAGTCATCAATCCAAATAAGCGGATATTTTGGAAGGTTCTAGCAATACCTATCTCTGCAATCTTATGTGGTGGCAGATCGGTGATCTCTTTTCCACCATAAACAATCTTTCCCGCAGATGGCTTGTATAGCCCGGTTAAGACGTTAAAGAAGGTTGTCTTACCAGCACCATTTGGACCAATTAAAGAAACAATAGATTTGTTTGGAATATTAAAGGTCACATTGTTGACCGCTAGTAAGCCACCAAATTGAACTGAGATGTTTTGTGCTTCTAATACATTTGCCATGGGCTTACTTACCCACTTTCTTCTTGCTTGAAGCATCGTCATTATCTAGCTCATCCTCATGCAGCATTAATTTCAGACGTGACTCAGGCAGGAATCCTTCACGTTTAAATAGCATCATTAAAATTAAAACTAAACCAAAGATTAGGAATGTGAAGGAAGCGAAATCAATCTTGGTGCCAAAAGCATCGTTATAGACGCGGCCAAATGCAGAAAGTCCATTTCCATTTACCCAAGAAAGAACAAATGCGCCCAGAATTACTCCCCAAACATTTCCCATTCCGCCTAGCACAACCATGGCAAGTAAGAAGATGGAGATTGTGAAGTTAAATCGCTCGGCATAAACACCATCCACGTGAGTAGCAAATGCCACGCCACCAAGTCCACCAGCAAATGCACCAACTGCATATGCGGCAAGTTTGGTTCGCATCAATGGAACACCCATCATTGAAGCAGCCAACTCATCCTCACGGATGGCAAGCCATGCCCGACCTAACCGGCCTCGGCGCAATCTAAGTGAGATAAAGACCATTACTGCAGTTAAAAATAGGAATATCAAAAGCTTCCAACCAAAATCAAAAGGTCCTAGATCTTTAACTCCTACGGGAATTGGATCTACCCGAACAATTCCACGTGTTCCATTGGATATATTAAATCCGAAGAAATTTTCACCATTGAAGAAAACTTGCGGAATGATTTCACCAAAACCTAGTGTTACTAGCGCTAGGTAATCACTCTTCAAGCGAAGAGTTGGCGCACCAATTAAAATTCCAAAAAGGGCGCAGACAAAGCCGCCAATCACTAGCACCATCCAGAAGTTAATGTGAATACCAGGAGCCTCTGCTGGAACTGAACCAAGGAAGTGAATATTTAGGAAGTAGAAAAACTCTGACATAAACCAACCGGCGCAGTAACCACCAATAGCCCAGAAGGCGACATATCCAAGATCTAGTAGACCGGCATAACCGACCACGATATTTAAACCAAGTGCCATGATCACATAAACCAGTGACTCATTTACCGCAGATGGTGGCATCCATTGGTTAACAACTTGGTAAATTCCAGATGGCAAACCATCCCAAGGGATCAAGAATTGATAGGTAATGAATAATATAAACCCAGCGATTGAGTAACCCCGAATCCACTTTCGATTGGATCTAGTTACATTACTTGCTACTGATGATTTAGCCATGGTTTATACCTTTTCCGTAACTGTTTTGCCAAGCAAGCCAGCAGGCTTAAATACCAGGATGATAATTAAGATGGTAAATACAACAGATTGTGACCATTGCTGACCAAAGGCAATTGGTAGACCATCATTTAATCCTTGAATCAACCCAATTAACAGACCACCTAAAACGGCTCCCCATAAATTTCCAATTCCACCAAGAACTGCCGAGGTAAAGGCGATTAAACCAAGCTGAAATCCTAGGTTGTAGTTAGTAGTTCCAATTGATTGCTGATACAAAAGACCAGCAGCACCAGCCATGGCACCTCCGAGTGCGAAGGTGAAAGCTATTGTCTTGTTCACATTAATGCCCATTAAAGTTGATGCATCGCGATCTTGTGAGGTAGCGCGCATCGCCTTACCCTGCTTAGTACTAGTCACTAAGTAATTTAAGCCCACCAAGAGTGGGAAGCCGATTAAAAATAGCCAAATAGTAATCATGCTGATTCTAATCTCACCAATATAAATATCACCACTTGGAATCACAGTTGGCCACTGTCTTGGTGTTGAACCATTCCACTTTAAACCAATAAAGTTAAGTAGGAATGACATACCCACAGCTGTGATTAAAGGTGCCAGACGAGGGGCATGGCGCAATCTGCGATAGGCAAAACGTTCAATTAAAACATTTATCACCGCGCCAAAGATCATTACTGCGATTAGACATAAACCAAAGGCAAACCAGCCATATCCATTGGATTCATCTGCGCCCAACCAATAGGTAATAAAGAAAGAGGAGAAAACAGCGCTAAGCATGAATAGATCTCCGTGGGCAAAGTTAATTAATTCAATAATTCCATAAACAAGGGTGTAACCAAGGGCGATCAATGCGTAGATCAAGCCGTTTCGTAAACCTGAGATCGCAACCTGAGCAAACTGCTCTGGTGCTTTGATTAAATTAGCAATCATCCATACGGCAGCAATAATGCTTAGGGAGAGTGCGCCGGCTCTCTCGATTCGTTGTTGGCGAATTTGACCAGGTGTGCCCTTAAATGTCTTGGCCTGTGCAACTTTTGCCACTTGCAACCTCTTTCAATTAAACCTGATGCCTAGGGTATTACTTCAAGCCACTTTGGGAAAGATATAAAAGTTTTAATTTTTATCAGTAACACAGTATTTCTTTTTGCTTAGAGTCAAGATAAGGGCGGCTACTTTTTAGGTAGCCGCCCAAATCAGTAGATCTAGAAGGTTCTAGAACTACTTAACAGTGATCTTCGTTACGAAGGTCTCTTTGCCATCAGTTACGTTAAGAATTGTAATATCGCGTGAAACGATATCGCCATTCTCATCGAAACGAAGCTCTGTTCCTACTACTGATTCAGAAGCAGGAATAACAATGCCCTTCATAGCTTCGAATACACCCTTACGAGTTCCGTCTGACTTAGCAATCGCTGCAAGAAGTACTTGAGCTGCTGCTGCACCATATACGGAGAATGAGCTAGTTGGAGCCTCACCGTACTCAGCTAGGTAGTCAGCTTGGAACTTCTCTGCTGCGCCACCCTTAGGGAACTGATCAATTGAAAGACCAGTAAATGAAAGGTATGCACCGGCTGCTTCTGGCAGAGCCAAGAAGTCTGGGTATCCGGTGAAGCCGTCTGGCATCATGAACTTAACTTTGGTGTTATCGCCAAGGTACTTAACCTTGTCTTTAACTAACTGTCCACCGTTAAGGTCGAAGATTCCGCCAACGTAAACCATATCTGGCTTTGTTGCCTTGATCTTTGTGAACAATGCTTCGTAGTTAGGAGCTTTATCATCCCAACCTACACCGGCATCGCCATCTGAAAGTACAGTCAAACCTAGAGCCTTTGCAGCTGAAGTGAATGAACGTGCAACACCAATTCCGTATGTTTGACGATCGTTAAGAACATAAACTCTCTTAACACCAATGCTTTGTGCGAACTCTGCCGCAGCATTTCCTTGGTTATCATCGGTAGTTACAACACGGTAGTAGTTACGTGCACCTGTTGGATAGTACTTCTCTGGCTCGCCTGCATCCCATGCCTTTGTAAGACCTGGGTTTGTGTTTGCGTTTGAAACCATAACCATTGGACCATCTGGATCTTGGTTAAGAACTGGAACAATAATCTTTGCGCAACCTGAGTTGTAAGTTCCCATTACAGCAACTTCGTCCTTAGCGGCTACGTGAGCTTGGGCATTCTTTGCACATTGTGCATCATCCCAAGATCCTTTAGCAGCAGTTGAGTTGTCATACTCACGGAATCCAACTGAGAATTCACCAGCTTTGTTACCAGCCTGCTTAAGTAACAACTTGATTGCGTTATTTGTTGATTTACTCTGATCTGCAGATCCGCCTTGTAGTGGAAGATCAGAAGCAATGAAAAGATCAGATGAAGATGAGGAGCAAGATGACAGCACTAAGCTAACTGAAGCAGCAAGTGCGACAACCGCAACCTTTAAACGGTTCTTTTTCATTAAGGGATTAGACCTTTCTTAAGTGTTCTACCCAGCGGACTGCTGTCCACTATGTGGGGGCAAGATTACGGGTTGAAGGGTTAATTTGGCCAGCCCGCGGGGGCTTGATTGAGCCTAACTGCTGATGAATTTACCCTTATCTAAGGGTTAATTTCATTTGATTACAAGATTGTTATCGGGAGAAGGGAATCTACTGCCTTTCGGTGGATCCCACCCGACCAAAGTAAATAAGGGCAGCCATAAGTATTGAAGTGATTACCAGTGCAATCATGATTGAACTAATCTGAACAATCCAAGCCAAGATATTCTTTGCTACAAAAATAATAAAGGTATTTACAAAACTAAGTTGAGCAACAGCTAGTGCATTTTTCCCATTTGATAAACGACCTGCAATTGAGAAAAATATTGGAGCTAAGGCTGAGCTACCAAGACCGGCTAAGAAAAATCCTAAAAAAGCAAGCAGGTAGCCAAGGTTTTGATTTACATCAACTACGACAGATGCGGTAAATAACATGCTGCTTAAACCAACACCGCCAACTAAACCACCAGTTTTAATCCAAAATTGCTCACTTTGATGTTTTAATGCCCAACCAATTGAGTATCTACCAATGATCAAACCAATCAAATAAATTAAGTAACTTAAGGTAGCAACTGAACTACCCATTCCTAACTCCTCTTTGCCAAAGAGTGTTGCCCAATCTGCAATTGTAAACTCCATAATTGAGGCGCAGAAAAATCCTAAACTTAAAAACCAGTTGATCTTAAATTTAAATTGTTTAATAGAGTTAGCTCGGTAAGAGTCATCGGCAGTAGGTTTTTCTGGAAATGAGGGGGTGAGTTTTCCTAAACTAAATTGGGTAAGGAGCCAAAAGCAAACCATCAAAGTAGTTATGTGGGTTGAGATAGATACCTGGCTGGAAATTAAAAATGCAACTGCAGCGGTACTCATCGCGCCAGTTGCCCAGGCGCCATGAAGTTTAGGAACAATGACCTTCCCAACCTCATCCTGGCGGTGTAGAGAATGGCCACTGGATGCGATATGAAAAATTGATACACCTGAGCCAGCTAAAATATTGCAAAATAGAAAAATTATTGGAGAAGATGTACTTACCAATACTGTGTAGGTAAGTGCAATTACGGTGGAACCAATTTGCATCGCACGTTTTGCGCCGATTGTGTGCACAATCTGACCACCGATTAACAGCATAATGATGGATCCAATTGAGGCAGAGCCCAATAAGGTGCCAAAGGTGCCGTTATTGACCGATAAATTTGATTTCAAATCTGGGGTGCGTGGTGCAAGTGACATGATTGAGATGCCAAATAGGAAGAAGATAAGACTTAGATAGTTTCGCTCACTCTTCGTATAAATTCCTGTTTTAAAGTTTTTCAAAAGAGTGCACTTGCTAACTGGCCACGTGCTTTAACCAACCTTGGATCGGTTGGATCTACCAAATTAAAGAGGGTAATTAAATGCGCCTTCGCCTTATCCCGATCATCCCCTGCCATAGTTCTAACCGCATTTAGTAATCGATCAAAGGCTGCTTCGTAATTTCCAGTTGCTATCTCAATATCAGCACACATCATCTGGCTTGTCACATCATCTGCCTTTGCATTTTTCAAAGTTAATACTGGATCTAAGCCATCAATACGAAGCATCAAATTCACTTGGGCTAAACCAACTACAGCCACCTGCTCATTTGGTTTTCGTTTAAGCCATGCTTCATATGAAAGCTTCGCTGCTTTGTAGTCACCTTTTTCCATTGCAGCATATGCAGCTACCTCCTCAGCCTCCATTGGAATCTCAGTTGAGCCTTCAAGGGTAGTTCCTACTCCTTTTTGGGCAGCAAGCTCTAGTAATTTATTAATTACTAATCGCACCTGATCAGCAGGTGGAACTGATTCAAATAGGGGAAGTAATTGCTCACCAATAATTGCTATTGCAACTGGCACTGACTTTACCTGCAAGGCTTGGGCAACCTGTGGTTGAGTATCAACATCTACTACGCCAAGTAGCCAGGCGTTTTTATCGGCAATCTCAAACTTTCCTAAAGTTTCAAGTATCTCCCTTGCTTGTGCGCTTCGAGCAGACCAAGCTAGCAAGATAACTACCGACTCTTTTGATTTTGAAACAAAATCAGATACTAAATTCTCCTGCGTTACCGCCTTGCCATGGCTTGGTTTTACTACCTCCCCGGTTGGTTTTTTTAAGGTTGAAAGATCAAAGGCGTTGCCAAAATTGGCCCTACCCATCCCAGGGATTGGTTTATTGCTACTC
>Ga0222712_10001442_pt1 | contig 29343 bp, 49 predicted proteins | sample C33_657DmetaG_FD_165043 | JGI IMG/M metagenome (GOLD analysis project Ga0222712, IMG submission 165043) | Estuarine water microbial communities from San Francisco Bay, California, United States - C33_657D | ecosystem: Environmental > Aquatic > Marine > Unclassified | place: USA: California... | reverse complement strand
TAGATTTTTTCGAGAATCCACAAGAGGCAGTTCGCAGGACTGTTGACAACCATCCCGATGTACTTGCCGCTAGACAAGCTGGTCAAGATTTCAAAAAGATGCAGATTCAACAAAAGCTGGCGCAAGAACATCCTGATTTCGGTCAGATTGCTCAAGATACAGACTTTGTGAATTGGGTGAAATCTTCACCTATTCGCCTTGGTTTGTATGCAAAAGCTGATGGTGAATATGATTACGACAGTGCAAACGAATTGTTGAGTACCTATAAACAGTTGCGTGGCGTTAAGACAAGACAGACTAATGAAGCAGGGGAAACTCAGCGCAAGTCTAGCCTTAAAGCAGCGGGTGTTGACGTAGGTGGAAGTGGGGAGTCTGGAAAAAGAGTCTATCGAAGGGCTGATCTAATTCGGCTGAAGATGACTGACCCAGATCGTTATGAAGCGTTGAGCGGAGAAATCATGCAAGCGTATCAAGACGGACGGGTCAGATAATTTAACTTATCGTTTTTTGGAGATTTAACATGGCAACATCATTTTCCCCCAGTAATTCAGTTACTGTTACCACAGGCGCAACATTCATCCCTGAAATTTGGTCAGATGAAATCATAGCTGCCTACAAGAAAAACTTGGTTCTTGCTAACCTCGTTATGAAGATGAACTTTAAAGGTAAGAAGGGTGATGTAGTTCACATCCCTGCACCTACCCGTGGTTCTGCTTCCGCTAAAGCCGCTGAAACAGCAGTCACTTTGATTGCTGCTACAGAGTCTGAAGTTCAAGTTTCTATCAACAAGCATTACGAATACAGCCGTTTGATTGAGGATATTGTCGAAGCCCAAGCCTTGAACAGCTTGCGTAACTTCTACACTTCCGATGCTGGTTATGCTCTGGCTAAACAAGTCGATACTGACTTGGTTCAGTTGGGTCGTTCAACCAATGGCGGTGCTGGTACAAACGTGTATGCAACTGGTGCGTTCATTGGTGGTGACGGTACTACTGCTTATGTTGCTGCAAGCAACAATGAGTCAGCATTGACCGATGCCGCTATTCGCCGCACTATTCAGCGTCTTGATGACACTGATACCCCAATGGATCAGCGTTTCTTCTTGATTCCTCCATCAAGTCGTAACACATTGATGGGTTTGGCTCGTTACACTGAACAAGCCTTTGTTGGTGGTACAAACAGTACCATCCGCACTGGTGAGATCGGTAACCTGTACGGCATCCCTGTGTTTGTCTCAAGCAACACTGATACTGCATCAGGTTCTGCTGCCGCACGAGTTTGTTTGATGGGTCACAAAGACTCAATGGTGCTGGTTGAGCAAGTTGCTCTGCGTTCACAAGTACAGTACAAGCAAGAGTATCTTGCTAATCTGTTCACATCTGACACTCTGTATGGCGTTCAGATTCTCCGTAATGCGGCAAGCACTGGTGCGGCTAAGTCTGCATCTATGTTCGCTTTGTTGGTTCCTGCCTAATTGCAGTTGCGCCCCCTGCCCTAGTGGTGGGGGGACTTTTTTAACCTAATTAGGAGAAATCAAAATGGCAACAGCAAGTGCAGTTGTAACACGCCGTGGTAATGACAGTTTTCGGGGTTTGTTCTCCGATACTTGGTCAGTTGTTTGTACTTTAAATGCTGGCTCACTAGTCGATGGTGCTGGTGAAACAGATGATGTAACAGTAGCTGGTGTCGCCTTGGGTGACATGGTTCTTGGTACATCTTTGGCTGTGGATTTGGTTGGTTTGACAGTTACTGGCTATGTCAGTGCTGCCAATACCGTCAAGTTCCGCATCCAAAACGAGTCAGGTTCAACAGTGGACTTGGCATCAGCCACTATGGATATAGTTATTGTCCGTATGGTGTAAAGATAGGGGGGCTAGTCCCCCCTTTCTCATTTAAGGGTTTTATGGCTACTTTTCGCTGTCTTCAGTCAGGTAACACTGTAACTTTTACATATCAACATGATATTGATTCTATGAAGGGTCATCAGGGATATGTGAGGATAGACGAGGCAGAAGTAACCACAGAATCTGTAGAATCAGAGACTAGAACAGATACCGCATTTGCGCCTGTAATTCCAACATTTAAGCGTATGGGAAGACCCCGAAAGGTAGCAAATGTCTGAGATAGATGCTCGTGATTTTGGTCGGTTAGAGGCTCAAGTAGAGACTTTGCATGGTCAGGTAACTCAATTGAGTACTGATGTGAAAGCCTTACTTGAACTTGCCAACAAAGGCAAAGGTGGATTTTGGGTGGGTATGACTATCGCTTCATTCATGGGCGGCATCATTACCTTTATTGCTGATCGACTCTGGAAATAAGGAGAATACTATGCCTTCAGTTGGGAAAAAGAAGTTTCCCTACACCGAAAAAGGGGAAAAAGAAGCAAACGAATACAGCAAGAAAAAGGGTATTCCTGTAACTGTCATGGTTGCTATTGGTAAGCCAAAGGGTATGCCTATGCGTGGTAGCCGCACGGCTACTAACATGATGAAAAAATCTTCAAGAGGTAAATAATGTCTACATTTCAACTCGATCCAAATCAAGTAGCTTGGGGCGTTGCTAGTAATGGCACAACCCAAGTGGCAACAGTAACTACTAGCAGCGTTCAGATGACTGCTTTTGGGGCTACTACAACTATTGTTCGCATTGCTTGTTCTCAAGGTCATTGCCACTATGCAATTGGTACAAGTCCTACTGCAAGCATTACAACATCAGCCATGATTCCACCAAATTGCGTTGAAATTGTGCGAGTAAGTCCTGCACAAAAGATTGCCTTCATCAAGGATGCGGCAATTACCACTTCAACTGTTTCTGTGACGGAATTGGTATGAAAACCAAAACCCAAAAAAAGGTTGGTAAGATAATGCGTGAATATAAGGAAGGTACTTTGCATTCAGGCAAGGGTGGAAAAGTTGTGAAAAACCCTCGCCAAGCAGTTGCAATTGCCTTGTCTGAAGCTGGTATGTCTAAACCTAAGAAGTAGATGAAAACACCTACTTGGCAAACAAAAGCTGGTCAAAATCCAAAAGGCGGCTTGAATGCCAAGGGTAGATCATCTTATAATGCGGAAACTGGTGGTAACTTGAAAGCACCAGTAAAGTCGGGGGATAACCCTCGCAGGGCAAGTTTCTTGGCTCGTATGGCTGGCAATGATGGTGCTGAATACGACAAGAAAGGTGAACCAACAAGACTGCTTCTTTCGCTTAAGGCATGGGGTGCTAATTCCAAGGCTGACGCAAAGGCAAAAGCTCAAGCTATATCCGCAAGGAACAAGGCAAAAGCAAAATGAGAGCATTATCAGTTGGTGTTAGTCCTACAGCGGCAGTAGACACTACAGTCTATACCTGTCCTACTGGCTATTACTCTAAATTTACTGTAATGTATATCCACAATACAGGTGGTTCTACCAAGCATATAACTGTTCAATGGTTTGACGCAAGTACTAATACCACTCTTGATATATTGACTCAATACGATTTCACATCAAAAAACTATTTGCAGTTTGATGGCAATGCCTACATTGTTTTTGAAGAAGGCGATAAGTTAAAAATAACTACTCAATCTGCAAGCACATTTAGTTTTATAGCAACATTTGAAGAAGAAGGGTTGACAAGAGCATGACCTACCTTGAACTTGTAAACGATGTACTCGTAAGGTTGCGTGAAGCAACAGTTTCAACTGTTTCCGAAACAACTTATTCTTCCTTAATTGGCAAGTTTGTCAATGATGCAAAACGTCAGATTGAAGATGCCTTTTCGTGGAATGTATTAGGTCAAACCATCACAGTCACTACTGCGGCATCTACAGCATCTTATTCTTTGACGGGTGCTGGTCAGAAGTTTCAAGTGATGGATGTAATCAACACCACAAGCAATGTTGGCCTTATAAACATCAGCTTTGTGGACATGAACCGCAAGCTGAACTTTACGCCACTGGTCAACTCAATCCCTACTGAATTTGCTTTTGATGGGGTTGATGGCAGCTACGACACCAAGGTAAATCTTTATCCAATCCCTGATGGTGCATACACAATCAAGTTTGCTTTGACAGTGCCACAGGCTACGTTGTCATCAGATGCAACTGTTGTTTCTGTTGCTGATACGTTAGTGTCTCAGAATGCTTATGCCCGTGCATTGGTAGAACGTGGTGAAGATGGTGGTCTGTCTTCATCTGAGGCTTATTTGCTTTACAAAGCTATGTTGGCTGATTACATTGCATTAGAAGGTACTCGCTATCCTGAAAATCAGGAGTTTGTTGCGACATGAGTCAAGCACTACAGACTTATTCTTTAACAGCCCCTGGCTTTCAGGGGTTGAATACCCAAGAATCGCCTCTTGATTTGTCTCTTGGATTTGCCTTAGTTGCTCAAAATGCAATCATTGACCAGTATGGTCGGATTGGTTCTCGCAAAGGATACTCTAAGGTAAATTCTTCTAGTGGTGCTTTAGGTGCAAATGATGTAACTGTCATCCATGAATTAGTGCAAGCAGATGGAACTTTGACTGTTTTATTTGCTGGAAATTTAAAGTTATTCAAACTTGATGGCTCTAATGCTGTGGTTGAATTGACCTATGGGGGTGGTGGTACAACACCAACCATTACTGCTAACAATTGGCAATGTGCTTCACTCAATAGCATCACATACTTCTTTCAATCAGGCCATGATCCACTGATATTTGATCCTACTGTCTCAACCACAACATATCGTAGAGTTTCAGAAAAGACAGGTTATGTAGCTACAGTCCCATCAGCAAATATTGTTATATCTGCTTTTGGTAGATTGTGGGCGGCAAACACCACAGCTAACAACGCAACAGTCTTTTTCTCTGACTTGATTGCTGGTCATGTTTGGTCAACAGGTACATCAGGTTCTTTGAATGTAGACCGTGTGTGGGTCAATGGTGCTGATGAGATTACGGGACTTGCTGCACACAATGGCTTTCTGTTCATTTTTGGTAAGCGTCAGATTCTGATTTATCAGGGTGCAACTACACCAGCTTCAATGCAATTGAGTGACACTGTTGAGGGTATCGGTTGTATTGCAAGGGATAGCATTCAAACTACCAGCACTGATGTGTTGTTCCTGTCTAACTCTGGTGTTCGTTCTTTAATGAGGACTATTCAGGAGAAGTCATCTCCAGAGCGTGATTTGTCTAAGAATGTTCGCAATGATTTGATGAGTTCTGTTTCTGCTGAAACTGCATCAAATATTAAAGCTATATATTCTGAAACAAATGCACTTTACTTGTTAAATCTTCCAGTATCAAAATACGTTTACGCATTTGATACAAAAGGAATCATGCCAGATGGTTCTTCTAGGTCAACAATTTGGGACAGTATTGAGCCAACATCTTTTTGTGCAAGGCGTAATGGTGATTTGTTGATTGGCAAGAATGGGTATATTGGAAAATACGGCACATACTTGGATGATGCAACGTCATATAGATTGGCATACTATACAAACAATTCTGACCTTGGTGATATAAATGTTACCTCTATTTTGAAGAAGATAAAGGTTATTGTTGTTGGCGGTTCTAATCAATTGGTAACATTAAAGTGGGGATATGATTTCACAGGAAGTTATTATTCTGCACAAGTAAATATACCTACTCAAACAACTGCTGAATATGGAATTGCTGAATATGGTGCAAATGCCACAGTAGTAGCATATTACACATCTGGAGTTGCATTAACAACAATAGAAACAAATGCAAGCAGCAAGGGAAAAATTGTTCAAATAGGGGTTGAGATGGATATAAACAACAGTCAGTTATCCATTCAAAAGATTGAACTTCAAGCCAAAAATGGCAAGATTGCATAAGGGAAAAAATGTCAAACTATACACAAACAACAAATTTTGCAACCAAGGATGCTCTTGCATCTGGTAATCCTTTAAAAGTTGTTAAGGGTACTGAGATTAATACTGAGTTTGCAAACATTGCAACTGCTGTAGCAACTAAAGCAGATTCGGCTAGTCCAACCTTTACTGGTACGGTAACAATTCCTACGTTGGCTGTTACTGGTGTAGCAACATTAACCTCCCAACCAATTCTTTCTAGCCTAACAGCGTCTAAACCTGTATTTACAGACGCATCTAAAGGTTTGGTGAGTACAGGTACTTTAGGGGCGGATCAAGGCGGTACAGGAGTCGCAAACAATGTAGCAATGACTGTCACGGGTTCTGGTAACTTTGCTTACACTCGAACTCTGACAGGCACAACAAACGTAACTTTACCTATAACTGGAACTTTGGCTACGCTTGCAGGAACAGAGACTTTTACTAATAAAACTTTAACAAGTCCCGTAATAGGTGGCACTCCAACAGGTGTTGGTGTTCTTACCTCTGGCACTGCGGTTACGCTTACCACGCAAACAAGTGTTGACTTTACTTCTATCCCATCGTGGGTAAAACGTATAACTGTGATGTTTAATGGTGTGTCTTTATCTAGCACAGCGTATATGCAAGTGCAACTTGGTGATTCTGGTGGTATTGAAAACACTGGGTATACAGGCTCAGTAACAATTGTTGGTAATGGTGGTACAGGTGTTTCAACTGCTTTAAGCGCAGGATTCCAAACAGAGAATCATACTTATTGGACTGCCGCTTCAACCCGTATGGGGATGATGACAATTACAAATGTTAGCGGTAATATATGGACTGCAAATTGGGTATTAGGTGCGGTAAACCCAACCACCCAAGCTAATGCTTGGGGTGGCGGCGTAAAAACATTAACCGACACCCTCACACAAGTACGCATCACCACGACCAACGGCACAGATACCTTTGATGCTGGATCAATCAACATCCTTTTTGAGTAAACATCATGACACACAGAATCGTAGTAAACGTAGAAACAGGCATAGTCACTCAAGTTGAGTACACCGCTGAAGAACAAGCAGTTCATGATGCGGCAGTAGCGGCACAAACACTTGCAGAGGCGGCAGCCATTCAACAACAACAAACAAATGAATCAGCCTGAAATTATTCATCACTTTTCTGATGGCTTGTATGCCAAGGAGTCAATGTTCCCTGCTGGAATGTCTATCCTAAAGCACACGCACAACTTTAGTCATCTGTCGATATTGGCTATGGGTAAGGTGGTGGTGTTAAAAGGTGAGGAACTTGAGATTGTTGAAGCTCCTGCTTGTATTGAAATTAAGGCTGGCTTGACGCATGGCGTTAAGGCAATAACAGATTGTGTTTGGTTTTGTATTCATGCTACTGACGAGACAGACCCGTCTAAAGTGGATGAAATTTTGATTAAGGGAGATTGATATGCCATTTACAGCAGCATTAGTTGGAGGAGGTTTGTCACTCTTAGGTGGCGCAATGCAGGGGGATGCCACAAGAAGTGCGGCTCGCACTTCAGCCAATGCCCAACTTGAGGCGGCACGAATTGCAGCGGATGCGGCAAGGTTTCGTCCTGTTGGCATAACCACTCGTTACGGTACATCTAACTTTCAGACTGATGCACAAGGTAATGTAATTGGGGCTGGTTACGAAGTCAGTCCTGAGTTAAGGGCTTACCAAGACCGTCTACAGGCTCTTACAGGCGGTGCATTGACTCAGGCTGAACAAGCACAGCAACAGTACGCCCCACTTCAGCAAGGCGCACAAGGACTGTTTGGCTTGGGTCAACAGTATTTGCAACAGACTCCTCAACAGGTTGCGGCTCAATATATGCAACAGCAACAGGACTTGCTTGCTCCTAGCCGTGAACGATCAATGGCTCAACTGCAGAACCAGTTGTATCAACAGGGTCGTGGTGGTTTGTCTGTTGGTGCTACAGGTATGCGTCCTAGCGGTGCGGCTGGCTTTGGTGCTGCCTCTCCTGAGATGGAAGCGTATTACAACGCTTTGGCTCAACAAGATGCTCAGTTGGCTGCTAATGCTCAATCTGAGGGACAACGAAATGTTGCATTTGGTGCTGGATTGCTTGGTAGTGGTTCTCAGTTGATGGGTCAGTATCAATCTGGTCAAGTCAGTGCATTGAACCCGTTTACAACGTATTTGGGTTCTGGTTCTACTCTTGAGCAACTTGGACAACAGCCTTTGGAGATGGGTTCTGCTTTAGGTGGTAGAGCCGCTACTGCTGGTTCTAATGTTGGTCAGGCGTTACTTACTGGTGGTATGGGTGCGGCATTGACTCAACAACAAGCTGCTTCTTACAACCCATTTGCTACTGCTCTAAGTGGTCTTTCAAACAATCAAAGCTTTCAACAAGGTTTAGAAAAATACTTTACGCCATCGCCTACTGATTTTGGCGCATGGAGTGGTGGAGCAGTAGATTCATCTAAAGTTGGTTATAACCCTGCTCGTTTTAACTATTAAAGGGAAAAATCATGGCTGAAATAATCAATAATCAATCAAAACCAGAAGATTTTATTCAAAATGGAATGGAATTTACATATGTATGGAATCCCCGTATAGTAACTGATGAGGGACAAGGTTCTTGGACTATTCAACCCAAAGAAAAACTTGTTTTCACACAAGAACGACCTCCGCTTCGTTTGTTTGATGATTTGTCAATATCAACAAATAGCGGTACAGCACCAGCACCAGAGGCTGCATCAGCGCCAGCACAAGCACAAGCACCAGAACGACTATTATCTGGACAGAGTGATCTTACTTTTCCTAATTTAACACTTGATACAAGAAATGATGCACCAGCATCAGCACCAGCAGCAGCACCATCAGCACCCACAAGTGTCTTAGGAATGTTTCCTGAAGTAGAAGCCATGCAACGTGCTTTGTACCAACAAAAGCAAAATGAAGCAATGCAAGCACAGGCAATGCAATTTGCGTCACTTAGTCCAATGGCACGAGCGCAATACAGCCTGTATATGGGTGGTCAACAGTTGGGTGATGCTATTGGCAGTGCTTTGGGTGGTAAAGACCCACAGTTGCAGTTAATTTCAATGCGTAATGCTATTTCTAGGCAAATAGATATGCGTAGTCCAGAGTCTTATTATAAAGCAGCAACTTTAGCAAATCAGGCTGGAGATACAGAGTTTGCTACATCACTTGTTAATGTTGGTAATAAGTTAGAGCTTGATACAAGTTTAATTCAGCAAAGAACTCGTGAGAAACAAGCCGCTGACCCAATTCAACAATTGCTTCGTACTGGTAAATTTACTGCTGCAAGTGTGGCGAAATACGAAACAAGTAAAAATATTTCTGATCTAAGAGAAGCTGACAGTCCAGACAAAATACCAGCAAGAATTCAAGAAGCTAAAAAAGTTGCCACAAGTAAAGGATTTCCTGAAGGAACTGCTGAACATGACGCTGAAGTTGTTAACTATCTTGAAAAATCAGAGAAAGAACCATCTGTTGGTAGTGATAGAGAAGCTATTGCTAAAGATATGTTCTTCAAACCATTTTCTCAGTTAACACAAGAACAAATTAAAGCAGTCAATGCCAAAAAGAAAGCAGATGATTTAGATGCCGCAAAAGCCACAGTACCAAGTTCAGGAATAAAAGAATATAAAGATATTCCTAAACTACGAGCAGACATAATTTCTACAATTAAACCATTTAGAGATACAGTAAATGCAACAGATTTTGCGTTAGAAAATCTTGATCTATCTATAAAACAAAATAATTTCTCAGCATTCAATGCGGCTCGTGTTCAATTGGCAAAATCATTAGCTGGTGGCGATTTAAGTCAAAAAGAAATTCAAGCCGCTGGTGGTGACCCATCTATTATTGGTGGGTTAGTTGATATGGCATCAACTGCTTTTTCAGGCACTCCATCAACAGATACGCAAGAAAAAATAAAAGCCACAATTAAAGCTATTCGTAAGGTTGCTTTACAAAAAGGTCGAGCAGAATTAGAAGTTCAAAGAACCCTTGCAAAACGATCTAATTTTACAGATGAAGATTTTGATTTAGCATCAGATATTCCTGAGTTTAGAAAAAAACCTTCTTTAAAAACCACAGAATCTGATGATGCGTTAGTAAACAAATATCTAACAAAAAAACCTTGAGGTAATTATGGCAACTTATGATGAAGTGATTCAAGCATTGCGTAATGCTGATGCCGCAGGGAATGTAGAGGATGCTCGCAGGTTGGCTGAGATTGCCGCTTCTATGCGTATTATGGAATCTCCAGAAAATGCAAGAGGCGATGTTCCTTTTATATTACAAACAATGGGAGATGAACCTGCTCCTCCAACAATGGGTGAGTATATAAGGGAAAGTGTTGGAAGAAGTTTATTTAACATTCCTGCACTTATGGCTGAAAGTAGTGCTCTTTATGGCTTGAGTGATGGTGAATTTCCATCTCAATTGCCGCCTCAAGGTACGGCAGGACAAGCCTATACTCAATTCCAAAGAGAATTGGGTTTAAAGCCTGAGATGCGTCCTGCAAATCAATTGCAAAGAGCCGTTGGGACAGTTTCTGGTGCGGTAGCAGACCCATTAAATCTTTTTGGTGGCGCAGGTATTGTTAGACAAGGATTGAGCAATGCGGCTCGTGGACTAGGACTCTTTCAAAAAGGCGTAGGCGTACAAACAGCCATTACTGGAGTTAGTGCTTTGGGTGGTGAATATGGTGGCGAGGCAGGGGGACAATATTTTGGAGTTCCCGGTCAGGTAATAGGCTCAGTTGTTGGTTCTCTTTTATCTGGAGGTGGAACTATCAAATTAGGTCAAATGCTTGGTGATCGTCTGTCATTGAGAGATATTGATGTAGAAGATTTAGCAAATGTTGAAGGCGTTTCAAGAGCAAAAGATATTATTGAAAAAGCCATTAAGACAGACCCGTTGCTTCAACAAAAATTAGAAAACATACAAAGCAAAATTGAGTTTGTTACTGGTAAAAAAGGTGGTGCGGCAATTGCAGGGTTAGATAATCTTGTTTTAAGCAGTATCTTGAAAAAATTAGCCACTGATGATGTGGAATTTGCAACAGAATTAAATAATATTTATTCTGAGCTTAAAACGGCTGTTCGTAAAAAATCACAAGAGTTGTATCCAAGACCTAGCGGTGAAATTCCATCAGGACAAGCAAAGGTTTCTCAAACAGAAACTGACTACAACCAACGAATTACCTTTATTGATAATCAATTAAACAAACTAACAGGACAATTTGACATTGCTGGAGGCACAAAACCAGTAGAGATTGGCTCTGCAATTCAAAACTTAGTTATTTCTAAAGAAAAAGCGGCTAGGAATGCCTTGCGACCTGAATACGATTCAGTGTTGACGCAAGCATCTAGTCAGGGTGCATTGTTGCCAGCACAAGATACTCAAGATTTGTTGCGGACAGCAGAAAATTTGTTTCAAAGTGATCCTTGGGCAAAAGAAGCACCATTATTGAAACTTGTCAGAGAACAATCTTCAAAGTTTAAAGCAATGCGTAGACAAGCAGTGCCAACTGGTGAAGGAACTACTTTACCAGCTACCACTGCACCAGACCTAACAATGGGCATGGATATAACAAGCCTTGATTCATTGAAAAGGCGTGTTGCTCAAGATATTAGAGAAGTTCGTGATGCCAATAGACAAGATAAATTGCGTTCATTTCAAACAAAAATTGATGAAGCATTAGACAAAGTACAAAATTCTAGTGGCAATATCGTGATTGATTTTAGAGGTGAGAAGTTGCCTTTCGGTCAAGCTATGTCAACACTTGATACTGATTATTACAATAAAGTTGGTATCCCATTTAAAGATGCCGCCGCTATTGAAAAAATTAGTTCTTCTGATTACGCTGAAAAAATCTCTCCGTTGATTGCCTCAAGCCCAACTGCATTAAATCAGTTTTTGCGTGTTGCAGGAGATGAAGGTGTTTCATTAGCAGAAAAATCTGTTATGTCAAAGCTATACAACAAAGCACTTGACAAGAATGGTGTCATTGACCCATTGAAACTGGATAATTTGTTATCTAAAACCAGTACAAATGGTGGTTATAGCGACATTCTTGACCAACTTCCTGCGTTGAAACAAAGATTATCTGACACTGGACTCAAGGCGCAATATTTATCTTCTGAAAAAATTGCTATTGATGATGCAGCAAGAGATTCCATGAGCAAAGCAGGGCAAAGTTTCTTGAAGGACTATGACATTAGTGGAGTAGATGGCATAGTATCAAAGATGACTGGTGAAACTAGAAAAGGATACCTTAACAAGTTTTTTACTGATCTAAAAAAATTACCTTCTAATGAACAAAAAAATAGTTTGCTTGCTGTGAAAAATGGTTTGGTTGGTAATATGTTAAATAGTCCAAATCCTTTTGATTATTTATCTAAAAACTCCGATGCTTTTATTAAAGTATTTGGAGTAAACGAGTACAAAAATTTGAATGCACTTGCTGATGTTTCAAGATTGTCTAAAACTCTTGACATTAATAAATTAAATTTCAGCAAAGTCGCAACAGAACAAGAGTCTGCATTGCAAAGAGCAATGGGTGGTATAGCTCCTCAAAGAATCTCTGGAATTTTGGTAAATCAAATTGCCAGCGTTTTTAATAAAGGTTTTCGCATTCTTTCATTGATTGGTCAAACCAACATAGATAACGCTACGAAAGAAGCACAGCGAAAATTATTTTTGGATGACAATGGAGTGGATGTAATTGTCAACGCATCTACCAAATTCTTTACCAAAAAAGGCGATGAGATTCAATTAAATCGATTAATTAGTCCAGATGATGTGAAAAAAATGGCTACTGCTATTGGTATGGGAGCATTGAGACAAAACTATTTTGGTGTTTCCGCTGCTGCAAGCCCAAGCGAAGTGGTTAGACCACAAGAAGCTGTTGTTGAAGAAGAATAAGGACGCAAAATTGATCCGATCAGCCTCCTCTTTGCCGCCAATGCTTGTGTTGCAGCAATCAGAGAGGGCTGTGAACTTTACAAACAGGTTAAGACTTCCTTTATGGAGGTTAAGTCTACTGTTGACGAAGCTGTTGGCATATATAAGGAAGTTACTGGTTTTTGGAGTAACTTTAGTAACTTCTTTAAATCTAAGAGTAAACCAGCAACAGTTGCCTCTACGCCCAAGTCTGTGGCGAAAAAGAAAGACAAGTTCGTTGCCGTTGACGAAACCCAAGTCAAAGTCGATATTGTCAAGCAACTCACTGAGTTCTTCAAGATTCAAGAGCAACTTGCCGCCCACATAAGGGAAGAAGAAGAAAAGTCAAAGAACGTCTACGATCCTGACCAGAACCATATGGAAGCCGCACTCAAGAGGGTGATGGCACAGCAGCAGATGGCTGAGTTGGTAGTGCAGATCAGGGAGTGTATGGTGTACCAGAGTCCTCCTGAGATGGGCGCACTGTACTCAGAGGTCTTTAACATGAGAGAGACAATACAAGAGGAGCAAACTCAGGCGAGGTTAAAACAAGAGGCAATAAAGAGGCAGGAACTATGGCAACGCAAGGAGGAAGAAAGAAACTTCCAGCTAAAACTAGCGTACCTAGCAGCGACTACTATATTCCTCCTCTACCTGTGGGCGTGGTTACTGTTCGTAAGTCAGTGGAGGAAGACATAGTGGGATGGATTGCTGCTTGCTTGCTGATTGCCTTGTTGTTGCCTGTCATGGGGTTTCTTTATCTTGACATCTTAGAAGCCAAGAATGAGGTCAAGTCTGAGGTCGAGAAGGTTGAGAAAATGCGGCAAAAGATTGAGCAAAAAGAAAGGGAGAAAAGCAAATGAACATCTACTGTATTTGGGGCTTGTCAATCCTGTTAGTGCTGTTGACGGGCTGTGAAGACCGATTTCGCTATAGTTGCCAAGACCCTAAGAACTGGGAAAATGCTGAGTGCAAGCCCCCTATTTGCACAGCTACAGGTACTTGCCCTGAAATGTTAGTTAAACCCGAACAGGAGAAAAAGTAATGCCAACAATCGTGATGAACAAAAATAGTCGTATGACTGCTGACGATATTGAAGCTAGGGTATGGGCGTTTGTGATTGTTTGCTTGATGCTGATTCTGCTTGGATCGGTAGCCATGTTCCTCTATGCTTTGACCTACGTCACTCAGCCTATGGCTGGTATGGCTCCCATTGACAAGGTGTACACACAACAGATTTCCACGATTATGGTGTTTATCACTGGTGTTTTGGGTGGTGTTGCTGGCAGGTCTGGTGTTAAAGCAATAGCAACTGCTACAGCAAAGGCAGAGGCTGTTGACAATGATGAACCCCCAAAGCCATGAGCCTGTTTAACCCTTGGGTACTTTTAGGCATCTTTTTGGCGGTAGCGAGTTCATTTGGCACTGGTTATCTCAAGGGAACAAATGACCAGAATGATCGTCAAAAACTTGAGATTGCTGCGCTTAATGAGGACGCAAGGCAAAAGGAGCAAGTCCTTATTACTGCTGTTCAGAACCAATCTTTAAAACTCCAAAAGGCAAATCAAAATGCTAAACTTTTACAGCAAAAGCGCAATAGTGATATTGACAGTGGTGCTTTGCGGTTGCGGGTCGCTGTCAAAGCCTCCGGTTGCCCCGTACAAGCCTCCTCAGATACCGAGCTTACCAGCGGAGATAACTCAGGAAGTGCATCAGCCGAACTTGATCCAGAAGTTGGAAAAGCTCTTTTCGATATTGCCAGCGAAGGAGATGCCGCCATCCGCAAGCTCGCCATCTGCGTTAACCTCTACAACGAAGCAAGAGAAATGATTAACGAGAAAAAGTAAAAAATGGATGATGTTTATGTTTGGCATTTATTCTTGCCAACTGAGCATCTTCTTCTTTTTTAAAATAACCTAAAGTGTTTTTTTTCCCATTGATGCGAATATAAGCCTCCCAAACTTGTTTAGTTTTATGCCAAGAATAACCTTTTGTAGAGTGTTTATTTTGCTGATTTTCAGCATGAGTAGCTTCTCTTAAATTAGAGATTCTATTGTCATCTTTATTGCCATTTATATGATCTATTTGTGATATTGGTAATTGACCATATACATATAGCCAAACTAATCTATGCGCTCGATAATTTTTATAATTTATGCAAATAGTTCTGTATCCTTCAGGATGAATTGAACCAGCAATTTGATTTGCTTTTGTATTTCGTTTATTGCCAAATTTCCAAGTAAAAATACCAGTTTCAGGGTTATATGCTAAAACTTCACGCAGATAGGTAGAATCTAGTTTGTTCATGCTGTTGTCCTTTCTTGACAATGGTTTGAGAAGTGGAGGCAGGGACGGCAATCCCTGTTCTCTGCGCCATTTTAACCTTAAAAGGAAAACCATGAACTTATCTGCCAACTTCACCCTGAAAGAACTGACCAAGTCCGACACTGCCACTCGCTTGGGTCTGGACAATACGCCTGATGAAGCAACCATTGAGAACCTCAAAGCATTGTGTGAGAACGTCCTACAGCCTGTTAGAGAGCATTTCGGCAAGTCTGTTACCGTGAACTCAGGTTATCGCTCTCCAGAGTCTAATGCGGCTGTTGGTGGGTCTAAAACATCAGACCATTGCAAGGGTCAGGCTGCTGACATTGAGATTGCTGGTATTGCTAATGCTGATCTGGCTCAGTGGATCATGGACAACCTTGATTACACTCAATTGATTCTTGAGTTTTACACACAGGGTATACCCGATAGTGGATGGGTTCATGTGTCGTATGACCCCAACAACCTGAAGAATCAAGAGTTGACTGCTGTCAAGGTTGCGGGGAAGACTCAGTATTTGAATGGTTTACACGCCTAATCGTCAAGGAAGTGGAGGAAGACCCATATTCCAAGGATGAGGACTCCTCCACCAATTGACAAAAGGAAAAGCAGGGACAGGACATTTGCAATCATCTTGGTTCTCCGATCATGTGTTTAGTGTTAAACAAGTCCTTATGTTCAGGGTATTTTGCTTTCCAGAGTCTTGCATAAAAAGCAATGTAATCGTTACTAATCTTGAAGTCTGAACCAGTAGTGACTATGGTGACTTCCCACCTAATTCTGTTGATTATCAGCCAATGACTGACCTTTGTTCGCCCCATTCTTACTGCTTCTAAGGCAAACATTTCAAAGTATTCCCAAACATGGGGATTCTCTTTATGCCAATTCCACCATATCTGCTTACGTTCTAAAAAACTTAAAGTCATATCAACTCCTATCAAAGTTAGTGGGTACTCACTTACGCTTTCCCCATTAAGTTACATCAAAACGGTATGTCAGAATCCATGTCATCAAAACCAGATTTAGGCTTGGCCTTAGCTGGCTGTGCTGCTTGTTCTTCTTTAGGGCTGACTGCTAACCCCATGAACTTGCCGTTCTTACCCTCTTTAATCCATCCGCTAATCCAATAAGATTTACCATCAACCATGATGTTTCCTTTATAATTAGGATGTGATTCTTTTTCCCGCTTATCGTTAGAAAAAAGTACTCCAGAATTGTCCCTCTGTTCCATATTTACACCTTAATTTCATTGAGTTTTTTAACCTTGTCATCCACTTCAGCCAAGAAGCGAATAACCTCACTTTCGAGTTCTGCAATATAAATATCATTGCGCTCGATCCTTTTGACAAACAGTTGTAAGTGCGCTGGCATTCGTGGGTCGAAACTCACAAAGTCGCACCAACTTCTGTTTGCACAAACCATTTGCCACTGCATCTGGTCGTAATACTTCTTTGCTGGCTCGTCACCAAAAAGGGTTTCAATGTGTGTAGCAGTGTTCGGACACTTGATCTCCAAGCACCCATCATCACCCACAAGGGCATCAGGAGAGGCAGCAGACATAGCAATCCTTGGATGGTCAATAGCACCTACCTGATCGACCATATTGCCTGTTTTAGCCTCGTATGCGGCACGAGCAAATGTTTCGTTTTCAACACCCCATTCCATAGCTGCATTGCTGTAAGACTCTGCTACTTGGTTAGTCATGCGTTCGACTACCAGTTGTGCCATGTAGTTTGCTCTGCTTGTGCTGTAGCCTGTCTTTGTCTTGGCAACAATGTCAGAGATACGAGAAGCAGTGGCTTTGCCTATTCTGCTTTGTTTCCATTCATCAGACCCTTGGATAACTTCGCTCATGATTCCTCCCTTGCAAAAAGCATTGCATCTGCCACGGCATAAGCCACTTCTGCAAGTTTTTCTGTTCCTGCACTAAATTGAGTGTTTTTTCCATTGATAACGGCATCCCAAACTTGTGCTCCTGTCATTGCTTGTGCCGCAAAGTAGTCCCGCAAGGTCATGCCACTGTGACCACTGCTTCTCCAATCGCCAAGCGTTACTTCGTTACCACTTGGAAATGCTGGTGGGTTATTCATTTGTGTACTCCAATGCTTGCAGTTTGTTGATGCGCTCATTGATTTCAGTCACGGTCTTTTGATACTCAGCCATGACATTTTGCTTTTGCTTTTCCAAAGCGGCAATTTTCTGCGCTCGTGGGTCATAGTCATCAGGCACTTCAATTTCAATTTCTTGTTCGCCTACATAGGTACGGAAAGAGTCGTCATTAGCCTTAAAACTGAGAACTTCATATTTGCCATTTACTTCAAAATCGTATTTGAGATAGTGAATGTGTGCGATTGTTTTGACTTTCATTTCAATGCTCCTTTACGCTTATCTTTTGCATCAATTACTTTTTTCTGCCAGTTTTTATCAACACCGCAAGCAGAGTAAGCAGTTGCGTAAGCATCTTTCAGTTCCTCAAGGGTTGAAGCAGCATCAATAGCTGCCAAATGGTCGATCATCACGTTTACATCAATGTCTGAGCCCTCACCTTGAGGCAAATCATCTCCAGCATAGATGTACATTGCAAGTCCATGTAAAGCCAACGCCTTGGTCATGCAGCGCATGATGGCAGTGTTGACTGCAAACGCATCAGGATTGAGGATTGCTTTGTTGCGAAAGTCCATCACAGGTAGTTGGCAAGTCATTGGCTTGCGGAACATTGTGACTGTTACGAACACCATTGCAGTGCCGTTTATATCCATGAAACACTTGTCACCAAACATTTCAACTTTGAAAGTGGCATCTTCATCAGCTTTGAGTGCTTCAGCCCATGCCCACGCCCATGAAAGATATGTCAAACCACCTTTTTTTTCAGTGTGTTCATTCACATTTGTTGACAACAATTTGTTAATTGCTTCTTTTCTGTCAACCAGAACACCTATCTCAAACGCCTTTTCTTTAATCATTTTCACTCCTGTTATTTATTGAACTCTACGAATTTGTTTAACCACTTCTTCTTTCTTACTCTCTTTAACTCCTTTCTTTTCAAACTTCTTCCACGTTGCTGACACATCTGTCAGGGCTGAGTTCACATACCCAAATTCAGGGTCGGTGATTAGTTTGGATGGCATAACCACCCGTTGTACCTTTGGCTGTTGCTTGACTCTCTTAGCCGCCTTTTGCCGCAATTTCTGACGCTCGTTGATGCTGAGTGTCGGTATCCAAATCTCGAAATAAGATAAAAAACGAATCATCGCAGCATGGACTTTTCGGGCTATGCGGTTTAACGCAGAATGCACAATAATAGTCATTTGAATGTTCCTCAATAATACGATCAAGGTTGAGCTTAATCTTCATTGTTGACCTCGCCTTTGGAGTAAGGGTTGATTTTAACTTTTACCTTGCATTCTTCCAAGGCTTCCTGTTGGCGTTCAATACGATAACAACGCCATAGGTTTAATTCTTCTTCCTCGTCTACCCAAGGGGTCAGAGGTAAGTCGTTAGCGACCTGTGCAAGACGCTGTGCTTTTAGTTCGACTCTGGCTCGCACCATGTCAGCAACATCAGACCAAGCATTAGACTGTATTGCTTCCACTATTGCCTGACTATCGCATATCGCATCTGCAACATCTTCTGAACTCATATCTTGCAGTGCCATCCAAGTATCTCGCTTTAAATCAATCATCATTTACTCCTTTTTTAAACCTATCAATGTATGTATTTTGTCAGACACTATCATGATTGATATAGGGAATTTCCCTAGTATCAGCCGTTCTTTTGCTTGAGTTTGGCCTCGACTGCGCTTATCAATGGCGAGACTCCAAAGTTGTTGTCTCGCAAATAATCAAACTCCTCATCCGTCAGATCAACCCATGTGCGCTGTGCCAAGGCTTTGTCGGCTACCAGTTTGGCAAAGGCTTCAATGATTGGAATATTGAACGCCGCAATTTCTTCCGCCATTCCAGCCTGTACAGCCATCTCAATGATTTCATCTTGTGTCATGCTTGCTTCCTTCACCTCTGGCTCTGATGGCGTTTAAACATTGCGATGCTCCAATTACACCACCAGCGTCAAATTGAAAAGAAAATTTATTTGAAAGTTCGGCGAACTTTTGTTCGGTTTCCATACATACCTTTGCACAGGCTTCACGCTCTTTGGCGGCTACCAGTTTGGCAAAGGCTTCAAGTTCATGATGTTTAAACACAAAAAAATCACCATCTTCAATTGTTCCAACAACTAACGCCATCTCAATGATTTCATCTTGTGTCATTTCTTCATTCCTTGAATATAAACAGTCAGACTATCTAGCGTATCTTTGCCAAAGCCTGTCATCTTCTGAATTTCAACAGTGACTTCATCAATCACTCCATTGCGTAGCTGGTCATAGAACTCCTGCTGGGTCTTGGCTCGCCTTTGCATTTCCTCCTCAAACGCTTTCTTCACCCTGTTCATCTGCTCAATATGATCGAAAGCCTCGTCTTCTGGTGTTGGTCTGTTGAAGTTACTCATCGCCGTAACTCTCCTCTAAAGTCTTTTCATCAAGATAAAAGAACGAGTTGCAACCACGGCAGTGGTAAGACCCATCATCTTCAAATAGCGGAGAGCCGCAGCCCGCATACGGGCATTTTTCACGGCTTTCATCTGCAAACAAGGGTTTGTAACGTAAAGTCATTTGACACCTTTCAAGTTGTTGAGTGTGTAGTGTATGACATAATAGGATATGTCTGACACTAGGATATTCCCTTATTGTCAAACTGTCTGACACAAACAACAATTCAATCTTTTAACCAACAGAAGACAAAATGCCAAGACCGCCATCAGAACTAACGGGAAGCAATATGCAGATTGCAGTCAGGGTCACTAAGTCCCTGAGAGAGGAATTTCACAATATGGGAGGGGGAATGTGGCTGCGGAAACTGCTTGCCGATTCGATTGAGCAACGCAAGAAAAGACAAGCAGGGTTCAAAAAGAAGTGATATAGTAGTGACAAACACGGCTAGGGTAGCTCCCGAAAAGACGAATCTTTCACCGTCCTGCCATCAGTGTTTAAGTGAAAGTGACCAATGAAAGTAGGCACAGATGGCGACACTTACGCTAAAAAAACCCAAGCCAACGCTTGCGGCTGAAAAACCCATAATTAATTTAATCGGTAAATTTGCTGTGATGCGTCACGCAAGAACTACCCATAGCATTCGATTTACTTGTGTTCACGACACTTACGAACTGGCAGAAAAAGAGGCTAATCGCCTTTTGCTGGATTCTCCAACAGAGCGTTTCCTGATTGTTTATGTCTCTGGCGGGGTGGAATGATGCACTATTACAAACGAAACATTGGAGACTATGCCAAAAAAGCAGGTCGATTGACCATGTTGCAGCACGGTTCGTACACGCTTTTGATTGATTCGTGCTATGACCGTGAAACATTCCCAACAATGGAACAAGCACTTGAGTGGACTTGGGCATCAACTGAAGCAGAGATTGAGGCGGTAAAGTTTGTTTTAAGTAGGTTCTTTGCGCTTGACAAAGATGGTCGTTACGTCCAAGAGCGTATTCTTCAGGAACTGCTTGATTACCAAGAAAAAGCAGACACAAACAAACGAATCGCTATTGATCGTGAAACGAAGCGTAAAGAAAAAAGCACGAACCGTGAACAAGTCGTATACGAACCGCCACCTAACCATAAACCACTAACCAATAACCATAAACCAATAAAAGATAAAGCAACTGTCGTTGCTACGCCTGACGGCGTTTCACAATCGGTGTTTGATGATTTCAAAACCCTGAGAAAAGCCAAGAAAGCACCGATTACCCAAAGGGTGCTTGACGGTATGCAGGAACAGGCAGACATTGCAGGTTGGACATTGGAAAAGGCAATGGCAGAATGTTGTGTTCGTGGTTGGCAAGCATTCAAAGCTGAGTGGGTCACAGAAAAGCCTAAGCTGGTCAACAGGTTCGATGTTGCTCATGTGACCGTACCATCAAGCTCGCAGCGTGATCCTGCCCTTGTCAAACTCGATGAAGACAGGCTGAAGACCGCACCACCAAACCCTGAAGTTCTAGCCAGAATGAGATCAATACTAGGGAAAACAGCATGACAAGAGAACAAGCAAACGAACTACTTGACAAACAAAAAGATGGAATCGTTCGACAATCCCTCATCAAAGTCACAGAAGCCCTTTGGACGACCGGAGACATTGCAAGTCCACTACCAAGACACGCTCGACCATTTGATCCTGATGGCATCAACGAGTGGATGGAAAGCCTATGCGTGGCATCGGGCGAAAGAACTGGAGAATCACTACTTGGGGATTTACAACGGGATCAGTCAGGAATTGACCAAAAAGATGAAAGAAATCAATGATTTACATCGGTTGTGACAACAGGCAATGGAAGCAATATTACAAATATTGGGTTTGTGAAGATGGTGAAGTGTTCCGAAAAAAAACACTCAAACCATTTTTAGACAAAGATGGATATTTGAGAATTGCATTACACATTCTAGGTAGTGGCAAACAAACAAAAATTCATGTTCATAGGCTTGTCTACAAGGCTTGGCGTGATGAAATCCCAAAAGATATGGTTTGTTGTCACATTGATAGTAATATCCTAAACAACCATTATTCAAATTTACGGGTTGACACACAGAAAAACAACATCAGAGACAAGTTAAAAAATGGCACTTGGCAAGCTGGAAATTCTCACCCAAACACAATTTATCAAGATGATGATATTGTAAAAATACAAGATGCGATAAGAGACAATGCAGAAATGAAGCTCAAACAATTAGAGAATTTGCTTTATCCTTTGCCTAGACATTTAATTTTTGATGTCAAAAGAGGTAAGAGAAAAACCAGACAGCAGCGCATTGAGGATGCGGAAAGTATATCTTTATGACTATTTTTTTGGGCATAGACCCGGGCTCTGTCAGTGGTGCGCTAGGTGCAGTCGATCATGAGGGTAATTACCTAGAAGCATTCAACATTGAACATCAGGACAAGCACATTCTGGCTTTGGTTTTCAAAAGTCGAATTCTCAGCCTAGTAGACCCCAAAGTAGGGGCTGAAATCTGCATGGAACAGGTGCATTCAATGCCAAATCAAGGGGTTAGCTCTACCTTTGCCTTTGGACGGGCTGTAGGGGTTATTTCAGCCGTTTGCGAATTAACCAGATACCCTGTTCATCTAGTCACTCCGCAGCGATGGAAAAAGCATTTTCACCTATCAGCCGATAAAAACGAGTCGCTGGATATGGCACGTTACCTATGGCCTGAAGCCAAATTAAAGCTAAAAAAGGACGGGAACAAAGCCGAAGCCCTACTAATCGCAGAATATTTAAGGCATGAATTGCATGGCATCGAAATCAAGAAAACCGCCTGACGCAAAGGGTCAGGTCATTTTCTACACAGAACGGGAAAAGGCCGCATTGAGGCACATAGGCAATGGTTCAGTGGCTGAAGGCAACAGAGTTAGCATTCGCTGGGCAGTGCATTTTTACAATGTAGGACTTAGACCTGACCACAACCTAAACAATGTAGGACTGAGTTTATTTGTTGATGATGAATATGCCGATGACCTATGACGTTAAAAATACCGCTAAAACGGCTTAAAAGGCGCTTTTCAGGGCTTTATTTTGGTTTGCCCTCAATACCCTACCTGATCGGGCTTGCAAGGGCTTAAAAGCAGGCAATAAAAAACCGCCCGAAGGCGGCTAAATGTTAGTGGTCGCTTACTTATACGTTTAAACAGTGATGAACTATTCCAATACAAGTATCAGCGTGATAAGGGTTTGGTGCAATAGTTACTGAATGACAAAACCAGCCACCTATGCGGTTTGTGTCGTAATAGTATTCATCACGCAACCAATTATGCACATCATCATAATTTAAATCATCATCTAATCGGGTGATTTTAAAATATTCATCTACATAATCTCCATTATCAATTTGACCAATAGATTCAAGTTTATAATCTAATTCCATTGAAACAGTTTTCATTTTTAACACCTTTAAGTTAGTTTTCTGAGAATGATTTTTAGCAGTAGTGCAATGGCGGCATAAATCAAGGGTTTTCCCCTATCATTTCAAGCGCATCAAGTTTACATTGCTCTACTTGGTCAGAATTAAGCCCTTGCGCTATGCTTTCGGCAAGTCGTGCGGCTTGATCTGCCCGATCATCATCGGGTGCAGTTATAGCGAGAATGAGAGCTTTTGTCAGTGCTTGGGTTTGCGTCATGCTGTCACCTTGTCAGCAATCGCCCACTGTGCGGACTCGTAACCCTCAAGGCGAGGGATTGCGTCTGTAATGATTGCCTCAATCAGTTTAAACGCAATGGAGTCTTCATAGTCGGAGTGTTCGCGGGACTGATAACGCAGACTTTGAGCCGCTTTAATCGCTTCAATGGCTGTCAGAATTGGTGCGGCAGGGTCATAAGTGATTGACATGGTTTCATTGTCTCGATACCTTGAATTGACGCTTTTGACATTCTCATCGAGTAATAATCTGGCAGATTCTTGCTCGTTATCTTTAACTCTGAATATCGCCATCGGGTTGCCGTGAAGAGCTCGGACATTATGGCGAGACGCATAACGAACCAGAGCATTGATATGAGTGTCGGAAACAATAAAAGCAGACATAATTTACACCTTTCAAGCGCAGGGAAAGCCCCCTACAAAGCCCTGAAACACAAAGCACAGGCCAAAGGGGACAAAATCCCCGATGGTTTGGACTCTGTTTAAACGCTCTAATTATTGAATTGGTGGTGAACAATGCAAATAACCTCACTGTCAGACTTTTGGATTGTCTCGACAATGTGGCAGAAGTATGCCCCAGCCGTGTCGGTGTCACGATAGACAAGTGGGTGCAGATATGCCCAGGCCTCATCCTCGCTCAGGTAGTCGTTTAAACACTTCAACAGAATATATTGCTGAGAGCCGTCGCAGCCATTGTCGATTGTGCCGATGGTGGTCACTTGGATTTCGAGGTCGGTGTTGATGTCGGTGGTCATAATTAAAATCTTTCAAAGATGAGAATAAGAGCCAAGATGAAGGCGGCACAGCCGCAGACGATGGAAACAATAAGGTCAGTTTTGTGCATGATGTTTAAACGCCTTAAATGTAAAGATTAGTAGTTTTGGCTGTTAACTGATTGAACAGGTCGGAAAACCGATTCATGAGGTCAACGTCTTTATCAAATACTTTGTTCCAGAAGTGGTCTCTCTCATTCATAAGCCACTTGTGATAATAGTCGTGCCCAGCTTGCTCAAATAAATCAAGGGCAAAGTCAGCCAGTAAGGTCGCCTCATCTTCTGGCCAATTAAGTTCGGCGCTTTGTTGTAAGGTTGTCATGTTTAAACACTCCCACGAAGTGAGGCAGGGAAACAAGCAATCACGCCATGGTCGATATGGTGCAACTGAATGAGATTATGTTTATTGAATGACCTCATGCGCTCAGGCAGGGACAGATAACGCTCAAAGTCACGCAGTACCTTAGTCAGGGTCTTTGCACTGAATAGAACCCGTTGGTGGCTTCCCTCAGTGGCAGAATTGTGCCAACAAATAATTGAATAAGTATTCATCTTAACGCCTCTCAAATTGTTTAAACGATGCAACAGCGCATCTCATAATCCCCAAGGTCGGAGATTATGGGCTGAACTGTCAGTGATACACACTGTGTTTCTTGAACTTCCAGCTTTCCAGCACTGGCTCGCCCGAGTCACCCTCAGACAGACACATTAGAGCACGGGTTTTTTTGACAATGGCGAACCTCACTCCGTCCAATACATCAACCTCATGAGTCAGGCCATGAGCGAGCGCCCAAGGGTTGTCAGTTATTCGGTAAGTGAACCACCTCCCACGGTCGCGTTCTTGAAATTCCCCAAGATTATCAATATTGTAATTAAGCATCTTGATTCTCCACGATGTTTCTCATGTACTTGGATTGTGCAAAGTGCCAGCCACGCATGAAAACCTCAGGGAAAGCATCGAGCAACTTCTGGCTGTTGCCTCTGTCAGCCACGATGAACGCATCACCGATGTGTTGAGCGAATGACCCGTGAGAGCCAGTGCTGAGTTCGCAGGCAGACAGGTAGAACTCGTGTTGAGTGAGAGAATTGTTTATCATAATGAACGCCTTTCAAAGTAGTGCAACAGCGCACTGATAAGCCCGTGAGGGCTTACCGCTGAACTGTTTAAACGCTATCCATCTCGCCGTGGTCAGGGCAGTGAGGTGCGCCCATCTCAGTCAACCACTTACCCGCCACTCTGACAGTGTACCCACAATCACGGCAGACACATTTCAGCAAGCGGGTTGTCTGTTTCTTTTGAGCGTTCGAGGGTATCAGGTCAGCGTGAGGGTAAACGCCGAGCCGAGCCAGCACAGGCTCTGCCCATCGTTTAAACGCTTCGCCCGCTGTGGTTGCTGTGAGCTTACCCTCAAGGCCAATGGCACGGGCTGTTTTACCGAACTTTGCGCCGTGGCCATCGTTCGGGTGACAAGCATGAACTAGCTCATGAGCCAGAATATCAAGAACCCGCATTGAGTCGCTGATAGTAGGTGAGATAAAAATTTCGGCATGGCTGTCAGCAGATGCACGGGCTGACCAGCACTCACCGATTCTACGGTTCTTAGCACTAAGGGCTGATTTTGAGGGGAAGCCGCACGATGAGCGAACTTCATGAGGTAAGTCAACGCCGTGCTGTTTAAACAGTGAGCGAAGCTCTGTGGTTGCTTGTGAGAGCCATTGTTCTCTGGTCTGTGTCTGTGTCATATGAACGCCTTTAAATTGACTGTCCGAATTGGACAATAAATACTATGCACATAACGTGCCAATTTTACATTTTCAGCAAACACCGATTATAGAACGATAGTGCTCACTAACAATGCGCCCCAAGATAGTGCAAGACATTTCATATTATAAAATCATGCACCTAATCAGGGAAGTTAGTAACCACTCCGCACCAACTTAGCCCATATAGATAACCTATCAATAATTTGTTATCAATAGTTTTCATATTATACCGTCTGCCTATATGAGAATGATTCTCGTTAGTATTCGCATTAAGGTGCATCACCCCTATATACGAATGCGAATAATTCTCATGTAGATTACCATGTTAGTTAGTGCTCACTACGCCTGGTGTTAGCGTGCGCTCACTTCGCTTAAGTTAGTTAGTGCTTACTTTGATAGGGGGGAGGGGGTGGTCGTGTGTGTGTAATATTTGTGGGAGCCTCCTCCGCACACGAAAAGGTAAATCAGACTGTTTGACACAACAAAGGTAATCTGGATTAGGGGAGAAGACGAATAGGAGTATTCACCCGTGTGGGGGTGATCCTTTTTAAAGGAGAGCCTCTCGTTTATCTAAGTTAGTGGTGACTGTCAGATCACTACTCCACGCTACCAGCCCCGTTCAAGACTTGTGCTTTACTTGAGAACTACATGGTTCACTACGTTTATCCTACTTGGTCGGCTCAACCGCATAGAGGGGTGGGTGATGCCCCCGTTTGTCTCCACTATACAAGAATCTGATTCTCGTGTAAAGTGCGTACTAACTTTCAAGACGCATGGAGATTGGCTACTGTCTAGATGGTAGTTCCCACAAACAGTCTTCAGCCGTGTTGGTGGAAACGGTTTAGCTCCGTGGGGCTTTGGTTTGTTGTTGAATTGAACCCAATCCTGCTTTATGGAAGCCACCAACAACTTCTTCCTACAACTGGATAAAAGATGAACGTAATAGATAGCTTTAAGAAAACAAGGGGTAGGCCTCCGCAGGATCAAGACAACTTGGCAAAGCCAAGAGGTCGCCCAAAGGGTTCTGGCACTATGACCTTGAGGAAGTATGCTGATAACCCTCAAGCACTTACCCTACCTAAGACTGAACAACAACAAGTCAAAGAACTCAAAGACCTGTTAATTAAGAGTGCAGGTGCTAATGTTGTCCACAAGGCAGTTGAGATTGCCATGAATGACGAACACCCTGCTCAAATGGCTGCCATCAAACTCTGTATGGATCGAATGCTTCCCGTTTCCTTGTTCGAGAAAGAAGGAAAACAGAGATCAGCAGTTAACATAACTATTTCTGGTATTGGTGGTGTAGTCATAGGGGATAACCCTATAGATGCTGAAGACATAGAGGTAAAAGAATGACCGATTGGATAAATGAATATCAAAAATTCTCTAAGACTCCTTGGAGTCCTACCACCTTAAAACCAGCGGAAGAACAACAGTTTCGTGGTTGGTTACAGGGAACTCAACTGTTCAACTCTATCAAGTCAGACATTGCGGCTGAACAAAAGATGCCTGTAGATAAGTTAGACAACCAGCGAGTTACAGAGATGATTCTTGAATCTCCTGACTATGATTACAGAGGAGCATGGAAAGCGGGGATAAAAGAAACTATCAGTCCTTATGACAATAGACCGCACTTCCCATCGTCTACTAAAACAGGGCAAATGCTAAAAGACCCAAGTCATCCAACAGCATGGAAAGAATTTTTTATGCGTCAGTATGGCACTGACCCTGATGCAATGGGACTTGACACTGTAGAAAAAGCAAAAAACTGGAGTCTTTCAACACAAAAGGTAGACACCCCTTTCTACAAAGACCCTTTCTCGATTCCTGACTACACAATTGAATAATGTCTGACCTTAATTTCAGTCTCCTCCCTTGGCAACAAATTGTCTTTAGTGATAAAACAAGGTTCAAAGTCATTGCTGCTGGTAGGCGTTGCGGTAAGTCTCGCTTGTCAGCCATCACCTTGTTGATAGAGGGCTTGCAGTGTACTGCTGGTTCTGCTGTACTGTATGTTGCTCCTACCAATGGTCAGGCACGACAGATTATTTGGGATGTATTGATGGAGTTGGGGCGTGAGGTTATCCAAGCCAGCCACATCAATAACATGGACATCACCCTGATAAACGGAGCAAAAATCTATGTCAGAGGCGCAGATCGTCCAGATACTTTGCGAGGAGTGTCTCTCACCTACGCTGTGCTTGACGAGGTTGCGGACATCAAACCCGAAGCATGGGAACAGGTTATTCGTGCGTCTTTGTCTGATAAAAAGGGCAGAGCTATGTTCATCGGCACTCCCAAAGGTCGTAACTTCTTCTATGACATTTTTAAACTTGGAATGTCAGAAGAAGACTCAGATTGGAAGGCGTGGCACTTCACTACCAAAGACAACCCCCTGATAGACCCTGATGAGATTGAGTCTGCCAAGAAAACCCTGAGTTCCTTTGCTTTCAAGCAGGAATACCTTGCCAGTTTTGACAATGCTGGCTCTGACGTTTTTAAAGAAGAATGGATTAAATATGGAGAAGAACCTGAATATGGCTCGTACTACATTGCTGTCGATTTGGCAGGGTTTGAAGAAGTGGCTAAACAAGCTGCCAATGCTAAGAAAAGGTTAGATGAAACAGCAATAGCAGTTGTCAAAGTAACTGATGATGGCAAGTGGTTTGTTGAAGAAATAGAGCATGGGCGATGGGACATCAGGGAAACTGCGGCTACGATCCTGTTGAAGATGCGGGAATACCGTCCTTTGAGTGTTGGAATTGAGCGTGGAGCATTAAAAAACGCAGTTTTGCCGTATTTGAGTGACTTAATGCGTAAAAATAATGTATATTCACACATAGTTGACTTGACGCACGGCAACAGGAAAAAGACTGACAGGATTATCTGGAGTCTCCAAGGACGGTTTGAGCATGGGCGTATTGTGCTGAACTCTGAGAAAAACTGGGATTGGTTTACAGATCAGCTCATTATGTTTCCTGCTCAAGGTGTTCACGATGATGGGCCGGATTGTTTATCATATTTAGATCAGTTGGCTGTAACCTCATACTTTGTTGATGACCAAGAAGATGAGTGGCAACCGTTAGATATCATTTCAGGTTTGTGAGGATAATAGATGGCTGTAGAAGACTCATTAGACATATTTGGTAGTGACCCCTTTGGGCGTGACTATTTGTATGGGCTATCTACTGGTCGTGAGAGATTGGGGCTTCAGTCGCCCCCACAAGGTTTGCAGTTAGACACCAGACCTTATGACCAGATGCAAGCAACACCAAGAGGGTTCACCTCTGGTCTGTTTTCTGATGTCTTGGGTCGTACCTTTGATATGCCAGCGTTGCCTAGAACTGGTATTCCCGCCCTTGATTTGTTTGCGCCTAATATGAATGCGTTTAACAGGTTGTCTTTGGGTGATGTCCAAAAGACTGCTGAACGCATCTCCTATG
>Ga0222712_10001441_pt1 | contig 29348 bp, 21 predicted proteins | sample C33_657DmetaG_FD_165043 | JGI IMG/M metagenome (GOLD analysis project Ga0222712, IMG submission 165043) | Estuarine water microbial communities from San Francisco Bay, California, United States - C33_657D | ecosystem: Environmental > Aquatic > Marine > Unclassified | place: USA: California... | reverse complement strand
ACCTTCGTCGTGCTGATCCGCGCCCACGGCTGGGGCCCCCTCCGCGAGACGCTCCGTTCTTACGCGACCGACGCCGCCCCCAAGGGCACCGGCAAGGAACAGCTGCAGAGCCTCTTCGCCCTGCGCTACGGCAAGGCCGCCAAGGCCGACGTGAGCGAGTATTTCGAGAAGATGGGCTACCACGTCGACGGGACGGCGAAATCCGCCCTGAAGGGCTTCCCGGCCTTCAAGCCTGCCCTGCCCGCGTCGGCTAAGTGACGCTCCGGCCAGGGTTCGCCGGGCGACGCCTTCTGCCTCGCCCTGCGGGCTTATTTAAACTTAATAAGCCTCCGTCGGCGCTCGCCGCCGCCTTCCGACCATGTCCCTCATTTCCCGCCTTTCCGCCCGCCTCCAGAACCACCCTAAGCGCATCGTCTTCCCCGAAGGCTCTGACGCCCGCGTCATCCAGGCCGCCCGCCAGTTCGTGGTGAAGAAGCTCGGCGTGCCAATCCTCGTCGGCGACCGCCAGCGCATCAAGGTCAACGCCGCCCGCCTCAACATCAGCCTCGAAGGCATCCGCGTCGTCGAACCCGAACGCAGCGACGAACTCAAAGGTTTCGCCGAGAAGCTCGAGTCGATCCAGCGCTACGGCAACACGAACCTCCAGGGCGACCCGGCCGAACTGGCCCTCAACCCGAACTACTTCGCCTGCCTGATGGTCGCCACCGGCGGCGCCGACGCCCTCATCTCCGGCGCGACGACCCACGCTTCCTCCGGCCTCCGCGCCATCCTCCAGGTCATGCCCCGCCAGGCCGGCGTCGAGACGGTCTCGTCGATGCAGATCCTCGAATCCGAGGAGGGTAAGTTCGGCATCGAAGGCGTCCTCTTCCTCGCCGACTGCGGCGTCATCCCGGATCCGACCGCCGAGCAGCTCGCCGACATCGCGGTGACCACCGCCGGCCTCGCCGGCCACCTGACCAACACGACGCCGAAGGTCGCGATGCTCGCTTACTCGACGCATGCGTCAAACCCCCGTCTGGCCTCGGTGAAAAAGGTCCAAGTCGCCACCGATCTCGCCCGCCGCAAGGCCCGCGAACTGGGCATCGCCTGCGATATCGACGGCGAGATGCAGGCTGACGCCGCCATCAACCCCTTCGCCGCCCAGTCCAAGGAAGTCTCCGGCGCCGTCGCCGGCCGCGCGGGGGTACTGATCTTCCCGGACCTCAACTCGGGCAACATCGCCTCGAAGATGGCCCAGCATATCGCCGATATCCCGGCCTACGGCCAGATCCTTACCGGCCTCGACCGTCCTGCCGCCGAGATCTCCCGCGGCGCCAGCGCCCACGACATCTTCGGCACCGCGGTCATCGTCGCCGCCCAGGCGGTCGACAAGTCCTACCTCTTCCCGAAGCTGAAGGACGGTCCCGCCGCCTGATCATGCCCACCCGCAAGCGCTTCGCCGAAAACATCCCCGGGCTGCTCCTGCGCCCGATGAACCTGGACACGCGACGGATCTTCGTCGCGGCGACGCGCATGAACGACGGCAAGACGACGACCTGCCTCGGTCTCACGGCCGCCCTGCAGGCGATGGGACTGCACGTGGGCTACATCAAGCCGATCGCCCAACGCGTCGTGATGTCGGGCGAAGACCAGGTCGACGAAGACACGCTGCTCATCGACGGCCTCTTCGACCTCAACGTCCCGATCGCCGCGATGTCCCCGGTCGCCATCGGGCCCGATTTCACGAAACAATACCTGGAGAACCCCGACGAGATCGGCCCGCAGCTCAAGGACCGGATCTGCCGCGCCTTCGACCGCACGGCGTACGGCAAGGACATCGTGGTCGTCGAGGGCTCGGGCCACGCCGGCGTGGGCTCCGTCTTCGGCGCCTCCAACGCCGACAACGCCCGTGTGCTCGGCTCGAAGGCCATCATCGTCGCCGCCGGCGGCATCGGCAAGCCGATCGACGAGATCGCCCTCAACAAGGCCCTGTTCGACAAAGCCGGCGTCGAGGTCGTCGGCGCCATCATCAACAAGGTGCTGCCCGACAAGATCGACTTCATCCGTGATTTCGCCGGCCGCGGACTCCGCCGCCTCGGCGTCCCCCTGCTCGGCGTGGTGCCGCTGCAGGAGATGCTGGTCTACCCGAACCTCGACCAGGTGGCCGACGAGACGAAGGCCCGCTGGATCCACCAGCCCGAAGGCCTCCGTCGCGTCCGGCGCGTGGTCATCGGCGCGATGTCCGCCCGCCGCTGCGCCGAGTACCTGCGTACGCCCGGCACCCTGGTCATCGTCCCCGGCGACCGCGAGGACCTGCTCGAAGCCTTCCTCGCCGCCGCCGACGCCAAGTCGCTCACGGGCGTGATCTTCTCCAACGGCCTCCTGCCCAACGAGGACATCGTCCGCCGCATGAAGGAAGCCGGCATCCCGATGGCGGCCGTCGAAGCCGAGTCCTTCGCGGTCACCGCGCGCATCAACAACATGTCGGTGAAGACGATGCGCCAGGACGCCGACAAGATCCCGGTCATCCAGAAGATGATCTCGGAGTCGGTCGACATCCCCGGGCTTCTCCGCTCGCTCTGAGGCTCAGAGCGGCCGGAGGATCTCGCCAAGGCGCGTGAAGTGTCCGTCGTCGAAACCCATGGCGCGCTTGAGGTACGCGTCACGCTCGATGAGATTGTGGATCCTGCCCGCCTCCCGCCACTGCGCGTGCGTGATCAGGCCACGTAGACGGACCCAGAAAGCCCCGACCGGCACGGGGTAGTCGCTCCCATGCAGGAACCGCTCGAGGCGACCCGATTCCTTGACCTGCTTGAGCACGCCGCTGCGGATCGGGCTGTTGAGGGCGCTGGTATCGGCGTACATCTGCGGGAACTCATCCATGAGTTTGATAAGCTCGCCGAAATAGTTCGGGTCGAAGAAGTGGCTGTTGCCCGCGGCATGCGCGGCGATGACCTTGACGCCGAGCTCCAAGGGGCGGCGCAGGATACGCGGGTCCTGATAGGCTCGGTTGACCACCGGCACGGTCATCTCGCCTCCGGTGTGACTGAGGAACGGCAGGCCGGCGGAAGCCATGCGACGCCAGAAGGCCTCATACTGCGGCAAGGCGCAGTTCACGTTCTGGCAGTTGGGCAGCAGCTTGAGGGCCCGGGCGCCGGCCGCGAGGCAGCGCTCGAGCTCCTCCAAGGCGTCCTTCCGTCCGGGATGGATCGAGACCGCGGGCACGAACACAGGATGCGCGGCGCAGACCTTGAAGAGGTATTCGTTCGGGACGTAAAACGAACCGAAGTCCAGCTTGCGGCCGGTCTCGTCATAGACCTCGTCCTGCGCGAGCAGCAAGGCCTTGTCCAGCGAGGAGGCGGCGACCAATCCCGCGAGGTGCCCGACGAAGCTTTCGTCAAAATCCCGCGCGGTGGCCTTCGCGTCCAGGCCGATGGTCCGCCGCATGACTTCGCCGAGGGCCCGATGCCACAGGCCGTCCAGACGCAACCAGCAGCCGCTGCCGCCCAGGCCGTTGCCGACGAGATGGACGTGACCGTCGTAGCGATGCGTGGTCATGGCGGACTCAGTCGGCTTTCTTTTCGGAAATGATCCGTCCGTAGAGCCAGGCGACACCGAAGAAGGCGATGGCCAGGGCGGCACAGGCGACGATCCGGCCGAGGAGGTCCGTGATATCGTGCGTCAGCACGCGGGCGGCGGCGATGACGAGTCCGACCAGACCGAGCATACGGAAGGAACGCGTGGAGAGCACGTGGCCGAGGACGAACGTGAGCACGGCGGCCAAGGCCCAGAAGAGCGAGACACCCGCGCCCGGCAGGCGCGCGAGCATGATGAAGGTCATGAAGTAGAGCGTCACGATGCCGAGCACCGACCTCTGCACCGTGCCCCAAGAGCCTTGTCCGCGGGTATGGATCGCCAGGACGCACAGCAGGCTGACCAGGCCGAGCAGCACGAGCGGGCTGTGCGCCAGACCGAGCGCCGACAGTCCAGAACCGGCATTGACGACTCCTTGAATGAAGAAACCGGCCAGCGCGCCCATGGCCGTCAAGGACAGCTCGGTCGGCACGGCACCGAGGCGACGCCAGAGCACGGTCACGCCCACGAGCATGGCCGCCCCGCCCGACCAAGTAAGGGCGAGCTGCCAGGCGGCGGGCGACCAGACATCCTTCGCGGCCGGTAGCAGACTCCGGACCACGCCGGCGGCGAAGGCGTAGACGATCACCGCGGTGACCAAGGCCAACGCATGACGGAGGACCTTAGCGAAGGCTTCCGGGCGTCCGAGGAGACGCCACAGGGCGCCGAAGTTCAGCACCACCAGTAACGCGGCCCAGACGGCCCACCAAGTCGATGATCCCGCGGAACCGACCAAGGGACGCCAGAACACCACCAAGACGCTGGTGAAGAGATAACCCGGGAGAGCCGCCCACAGCAGCGCGGCGCGGAAACGCAAGGCGGCGACGAGCAGCACCACCAACCACGGCCAACCCGTGTCGGCCTTGGGGAAGGATTCCTGCACGGAGAGCACGACGAGCCCCAGGCTGACGATGCCGACGAGGCGCCGCAGTTGCTGCCAGCCGGCGGCACGCTCCCAGTCCTCACGGAAAGCCAACAAGAGGGCGAAGGTACCGATGCCGACCAGGGACATCCAGGGCTGCGTCGGAGGGTGATCGACGAAAGCGAACGCGGCCACACCACCCAGGATTTCCGCCGACCAGCGGACGAGCTCCGAGCCGGTCCGCGTACCGACCAACAGCACAGCCGCGGCGGCGAGCGCCCAGATAAGCCAGACCAGATGCGGGTCAGCCAACCAGGCCAGGCCAGCGGCGGCGAAGCCCACGGCGGCCAGCAGCAGGACTTCGCAGACCATGCGATTACGTCCGCGCTCCGCCAACCCGGCGAGCGCGGCGACGGCGGCGATGAGCAAGGAGACGGTGGCGCGGGCCCGGTCGCCGCCGGTCGCCAGAAAGAGGGCCAGCAGGGCCGGCGCGAAGAAAGCGCTGAGCTGGAAAGCCGCGCGCGCGTCGCGTCCCGACAGGACTTCGTCGTCCTTCACCAGACGTTCGCCGAGCCAGAGGACGATGAACGACGCAAGGGCGGCGAGCTGCAACGGAAGGTAATCCGCGTCCTTCGATGGCATCGCATCATAAAGCAGCAGGAGACAGACCTGCGAGCCGACGAGGCCCAGGACGCCCGCAGAACCCCACGGACCACGCACCATCAGGATGACGCCCAGGAGGGCGACCAAGGCCGCTCCCGTCGCGGTCTGAGCGGACGCCGCGTCCGTACCGACGGAGAAATAAACGGCGACGGCGGCGAAGATTACCGCAAGCTGCGCAAAGAGTTTGCTCCGGCGGGCCAAGGCAACGAAGGCGACGCCCAGGGCTACGAGGAACTGGACGAGCGCGGCCGAAGCCGGGCTTTCGCAGACGCGCATCTTATCGAGGCCATAGGTGGCCCAAGCGGCGAACTGCCACACGGACAGACCCGCGGCCGCGACGACCTGACCGAGGTCCGCACGCTTGGCGGAGAGACGGAGTCCACCCCAGAAGAGCCCGGCGCCGACCAGCGCGACTTCAATCACGCGGACGATCGGCGGGATGGTCGAGCGCAGGTTCAGCCAGAGACCGAGGAAGACGACCGCGGCCACGGCGAGCACTCCGGCGATACGCACGGCCCACCAGGCGCCCAGCGCATACTCACCCTTCAGCTCCGACGGCGGAAGCAGGCCAAGACCGCGCAGTCGCTCGGCCAACGGATCGGGGCCGCCCGGGAAGACGGCAGCTGGAGCCGGCGCGGGGCGCGATACCGGCAAAGGCGGAGGCAACTCAGCGGCGGCGGCCGCGATCGGAGCCGGCGCCACGGCGACCGGCTTGACCTCAGGAGCGGCGGGGGCGGTCGAAGCCGCGCTCGGCGTGCGCGCCGCGAGATCTCGCACTGTCTTTTCGAGCGCTTTGACCTGTCCGATCAACAGGAAGAAACGAACAGGGAGATAGATGAGGAAACCGATCAGGCCCATGACCAAGACCATGGCGAACAGCTCAATGGAGTACATGCACCGAAAATAAGCCTAATTCCAAGGCAGGCGAGGATTTGGTGCAGGCATTACATCGATAAAATCGATGCACCAAGGTCTTATTCGGACCGGACGCCTCGCGACCAGACCCCGACCACCCGCGGGACAGCCGCGCCACCATCCCACTCTATGGCGACCAAGTCCGCCGGCTGACCGACGGCCAATACTCCCCTGCCCCCGATCACCCGACCCGGCGCGCTGGTCATCAATGCAAGGGCTTCCCCGAAAGTGAGGCCGACCTGACCGACCAAGACAGGCAGCGCGGCAAACAACGGCAAGGCGGCGCCGGCCAGGTAATTGCCCGTGCCGTCATCGATCGCCAAGAAGCCGTCGGCGCGTAACTCGACCTTACCCCCGATCGGGGTCTGATACTTGCCGGCGGCCAGGCCGCCCAAGGCGACGGTATCCGAGACGACCAACGAGCGCCCAAGGCCCTTGGCCCGGAGCATGACCTTGAGTTGCGCCGGAGTGAGATGATGTCCGTCGGCGATGAACATGGCCGTCAGACGATCGTCGGCCAGCTGCGGCCAGAGATGATTATGCCGGCGGTTGAGCAGCGCATGCGAACCGTTGCCGAGGTGCGTCGAGAGGGACGCGCCGGCGTCGACCGCCGCGGCGATCTGCGCGGCATCGGCGGAGGTATGCCCGAGCGAGACGACCACGCCGGACTTCACAAGATGACGAATGTAAGCCGGGGCCTCCGGCCAGTGAGGCGAAAGCGTGACGAGTTTCACGAGTCCACCCGCGGCCTCTTGCCAGCGGGCGAACTCGACGACGGAAGGCGCCCGTACGTCGGCGGCGGGATGCGCCCCGCGGGGTCCGTCCTCGGGCGCGATATGCGGCCCTTCGACATGGATGCCCGCGACCATCGCCGTGACTTCTGGGAACAGTTCGCAGGCCTCACGGATCGTCCGTAGGGCGGCGATGATGCGAGCTTCCGGAGCGGTGATGATCGTCGGCAGGAACGACGTGACCCCGACCTTGAGCAGCGCCTGGCATAGGGCACGCACGGTGGCGACATCGAGGGTAAGCCCGTTGAGATCATGGCCGGCGTAGCCGTTGACCTGCAGGTCGACGAAGCCGGCGCTGAGCCAGCGCTGCTCGCCATGCTCGGCGAACTCCACCGACCTGATCATGCCGCCCTCGATCTCCACGACCAGACCGCGACCCGTGACCGGATCACGTCCAAGCAGTCGCTGGGGAGAGGCAGCGGACACGGAATCAGCGGGCGAGCTCGGCCGCCGCGGCGTCGTCGATGTACAGCGTGCAGTCAGCGTGGCGTTGGACGATCGAAGCGGGACAGGTCGGCGTCACCGGTCCTTCGACCGTACCCTTGACCGCGGCAGCCTTGCGCTGGTCCGGCACGGAAAGGATGAGGCGCGCGCTCTTCATGATCTGGCGGATCGACATCGACACGGCCTGCTTGGGGACATCGTCGAAGGTCGGGAACCATCCTTCGCCGAACTGCTGCTGGCGACAGGCGTGATCGAGGTTCACGACGATGTAAGGCGCCTCGGTCTCGAAATCCGCAGGCGGATCGTTGAAGGCGAGGTGCGAATTCTCACCGATGCCGGCGAAGCAAAGGTCGATCGGACAGGCGGCGATGCGCGCGTTGAGGCGCTTCAGTTCGGCGGCGAGATCCGGGGCGTCGGCGTCCACGGGTACGAACTCGGCCCGCGCCGGTAACTGGTCGATGAAACGTTCGCGGAGATACTTGCGGAAGCTCGCGCCATGCGCCTCGGGCAGGCCGACATATTCGTCGAGGTGGAAGACCGTGACCTTGGTCCAGTCGATGCCCGGTTCCTTCACGAGGTGCTTGAGCGTCTCGAACTGGCTGGCGCCGGTGGCGACGATGATATTCGCGCGCGGCTGACGGGCGAGGATGGCGCGCAGTTCGCGGGCGCCGTGCGCGGCAGCGGCCTGGCCCATGGCGACGGCGTCCTTGTGCTGTTGGATCTTCATGACGGGGTGCGGCCAGACTGCCCTAGCCCGCCCCCGTCGGGCAAGCGCCTAACGCCAGCCAAACGGAGGCTTTCCAGCGATTAACCGACGAGGTCGAGACCGCGGAGGGTGCCGGTGGACGACGCGAACTTGTCCGCCTCGATGCCCATGCGCTGGAGCATGGAGACGTAGAGGTTCGGCAGCGGGTAATTGTTCTCGGTATCGAAGACGTGGTGCTGACCATGCTTGAAGCCTCCGCCCATCAGCAGGGTCGGCAGGTTCGTCGTCGTATGGGCGCTGGCGTTGCCGAGGTTGCTGCCGTACAGGATCATCGTGCGGTCCAGCAGGGACTGACCGTCTTCCTTGGAGGACTTCAGGTCGGCCATCAGCTTGGCGAGCAGCGTCATGTGCATGCTGTCGATCTGCTTCAGCTGCTCGAGCTTCTTGGCGGAGCGGCCGTGGTGCGAAAGGCTGTGATAGCCGTCGGTGGTCGTGTGGACGTGGTCGATGTCGAGGGCCGGGGTATTGACGCTGTCCAGCATCAGGGTGACGGCACGCGAGGAGTCGGTCTCGAAGCAGAGGCGGGCCATGTCGTACATCAGGCGGACCTTGTCCATGTACTCCTTGGGGCTGCCCGGGTCGAGCGGGGCCGGCGTGGTCGCCACCGGGCGCGGCTTGCGCTCCCACTCCTTGGACATCTGCATGCGCTGCTCGAGCTCGCGGACGCTGGTGAAATACTGGTCGAGGCGGTCGCGGTCGCGCGCGCCCATCGTGCGGCGGAGCTCGCCGGCCTGGCCGCCCACGGCGTCCAGGATGCTCTGGCCGAGCTGGAGACGGCGCTCCTGCGCCTTCACTTCGGCCTCGGAGCCGCCCATGAACATCTTGCGGAAGACCTCGGAGGCGCGCTCTTCGGTCGGGATCATCACGCCGCCGGCGGTCCAGGAAAGACTGCGGGAGCCACGCGCGCAATTGACGCCGAGGGTCATCGACGGGAAGCGCGTGAGGTGGCCGATGCGTTCGGCCATGAACTGGTCGAGGGAGATGGTGTTGCGGAAACCGCCGCTGCTCGGATGCGGAGCCGCGGTCAGGAAGCAGTTGTCGGCCGGGTGACCGCCGTCGACGTCCGGATGGGAGACGCCGGAGAAGACGCTGAAGTCCTCGCGGTGCGCCTGCAGGAGGTCGAGATACGCCGACGGCTTATAGTCCTTCCCCTTGCCCGTCGGGAAGAAGTAGTCCGGGACGAGGCCGAGGTTATTGCAGATGCCCAGCATGCGACGGGGCTTGGTGGTCGGCGCCGGGGCCGCCGCGAAGGCCGGGGTCATGGCGTCGAGCATCGGCAGGGCCAGCAGCACGCCGGTGCCGGCCAGGAAGCGGCGACGGGAGACGGAGCGCTTGAAAGCGACGAAGGGAGCTTGAGAGGAACGGAAAGAGGCCATCGGGGTGGGTTTACTTATTAAGGAAGAGTTCGCTGGTGACAAGTCCGCGGACCAGGTCGCGGACGCCATAACGGCCGGCCTTGGCCCCGTCGAGGATGGCCTCGACCTTGGCGCGGTCGGCGAAGCCCACCGGGGCGCCGGTAGCATAGACGGTGAACTGGCCGACCAGGTTGCGGGCCAGCTGACGTTCGTCCGCGGCGACGAGGCGCTTGAAATCACGGATATCCTTGAACGCCTTGCCGTCGAGTTCGCCGTAGGTCTCGATCGCCAAGGCGTTATGGAAGGCGAAGGCCTGGCCGTTCTTGCCGATGCCGACCTCAGGGGTCTTGCCGTCCAGCGCGCGGTAGCGTTCACGGAAGCCGCCCATGACGTCGAAGCTCTCGAGTGCGAAGCCCGGCGGGTCGATCTGAGTGTGGCAGGAAGCGCACGATTCGAGCGTGCGGTGCTTCTCCAGCTGCTGACGGATCGTCACGGCGCCCCGGGTGTCCGGCTCGACGGCGGGCACGCTAGGGGGCGGGGGTGGCGGTTTGCGGCCGAGGATGCGCTCCATGACCCAGGCGCCCCGGATGACGGGCGAAGTCGTGGTGCCGTTGGCGGTGACCTTGAGCACCGCGGCCTGCGTCATGAAACCACCGCGGACGTTGCCGGCCGGCAACGCCACCTTACGCAACTTCACGCCTTCGACGGGCGGGAGCTGATAGAGCGAAGCGAGGCGTTCGTTGACGAAGACGAAGTCGGACTCGACGACGGCGCGGGCCGGCAGGTTGGCGCGCAGAAGCTCGGCGAAGGTGGCATGGCTCTCGTCCCGGGCCGAATCAAGCAGATGGTCGTCGAGATAGTAATCCGGGTAAAGCAAGCTGTCCGGGTCGTTGGCGCCGGCCTTACGTAGTTCGAGCCAGTAGTCGGTGAACGATTCGACGAAGCGCTGCGAGCGGGCATCGGCGAGCAGGCGGTCCGTCTGGGCTCGGAGCACGGCGGGATCGCGCAGCTTCTTCGCATCGGCCAAGGCACGCAGTTCGGCGTCGGGCGGAGCATTCCAGAGGAAGAAGCTCAGGCGCGTGGCCAGCGCGTGGTCTTCGAGCGCGCCGGGCGTCTCGCGAAGATAAAGGTAAGAGGGCGAGCACAGCACGGCGGCGTATCCCGAGAGCATCGCCTCGGCGAAGGAGCTGCCTGACTTCAGCGCACCCTGGATGACCGGCAGGAAACGGATCTCTTCGGCGGCGGAGACGGGGCGACGGTAAGCAGCGCGGACGAAGCGACGGAGCAGGCGCTCGGCGTCAGCGGCCACGTCGCGCGGAGTCACGGCGTAAGGCAAGGCCGCACCCTTGGGGGCGGCCTTGACCGGCAAGTCATCGAACAGGACCGCATAAGGCGCCGACGGCCATTGCGGGGCGAGGGGGCCCTTCACGTCGATCCAGCGCATGACCAGGCCGGGCTGACCCTCGGGCGTGGCCAGGGGATTCTGCGCCCGGGAGGCGCCGGGGCGGGAGCGGAAGAAACGGGTGACGTCGATCTGGATGCTCTCACCGGCCTCCAGCACGACGTCGAGTTCGGCGACGGTGACGTCCGGACCGAGGTCGATCGTGCCGATGCGGCGCAGCACGCGCGGAGGCGTGAGCGCGTAGACCGTGACGGGCTCGGAGCGACGGCCCTTGGAGATGTCATCGAGGTCGGGGATCTGCCAGCGCACCTTGCCCTTGGATTTCGTCTTGCCGGGACCGACCCAGACCGAGTGACCGCAGAGCTTGATCAGATAGCGGCCGGACTGGGGGGCACGGAAGGTGCCGAAGTTCGGTTCGACGGGCTCATAAGCGCCATGCACGACCCCCACGCCCTCTTCGTCACGCAGGCTGCGGTTGGCCTTGCCCACGGTGCTCGGGGCGTTGCCGGCGCGCACCTCCGGCTGTCCTTTGAAACCCAACGTCGGGAAGGTCGCGCGTTCGGGCGACTGGTTGAATTCGGAGAACTTCATCTTGCCGACGTAGCTCCCCTGCTGGCGGGCGTAATGGCGACCGCTCTCGGACTCATCGGGCGCGACGGAGGAGGTGAACGCCGATCGCAGGGCCTCTTCGGCGGCGGCGAGGGTACGCTGCAGCTGGACGTGCGAGACGTCCAGGGCCTCGCCGCTCTTATTGTAACGATGGGCTTCGGTGTCCTCCGGGAGCGATTCCTTGATGTCAAGCCACGGCGCCTGAAGCAGGTCGCGGACGGCGTTCTCGTACTCGAAACGATTCATCCGTCGCTCGACCGAACGTCCTTGTCCGGTGATCCGGGCGACGTCTTCCCGAAGGAGACTGGCGGAAAGCGCGCCGAGGTAGGCGGACTGCTCGTTGGCGGCGGGACGGGCCTTCTTCTTGGGCGGCATCTCGCCGTTGGCGGTGCGGTCGTGAATCTTGACCCAAGCGGCGAAGGACTTCGGATCCCGGAGATCCGACTTCAGGGCGGTCATGTCCAGGCCGCCTTTCTTCGTGTCGGCGTCGTGGCACTCGACGCAGTGCTTCTCCAGGAAAGGCGCCAGCGCCCCGGCGGAACCGAGGGGCAACAGAAGAAGACCGAGGATGGCGGCGCGGAAAGTCATGCGGAACAGCTATTGAGACAGCGGAACGGAACCCGGGTTGCCAAGGTAATCCGCTGCGCAATGGGCGGTTTTGCTAGGCTTTGAGCCCTAGGCGTCAGGGATTGTGCCCCGGGCGACGACCCCCTGCCCTTCGGGATGCTTTCCGTCATCCGTTCCGCCGCGTTGGTCGGCGTCGAGGCCGTCCCGGTCGAGATCGAGGTGAACACCGGCGAGAAGGGCGAACTCGGCCTATGGCTGGTCGGCCTGCCCGACGCCGCGGTCAAGGAATCCGAAGAGCGTGTTCAGTCGGCCCTGCAGAACAGCGGACTCCGGCTGCCGGAGACGCGCACCACCATCAACCTCGCCCCCGGCGACCTCAAGAAAGAAGGCGCGATCTACGACCTGCCCATCGCCCTTGGTATCGCGGCGTCGACCGGGCAACTCGACCGGGCGTTCTTGCAACACTACCTTATCGCCGGCGAATTAGGCCTGAGCGGAGCGACGCGGCCGGTGCGCGGCGGCGTGGCGATGGCGATCCTGGCCCGCAAGTCTGGCCTACGCGGCGTCATCCTACCAAGGGCATCGGCGGAAGAAGCTGCGCTCGTCGGCGGCGTCGAGGCCATCCCGGCCGACACCCTCGACGGAGCCTTGCGCTTCCTGACGGGCGAAAAGCAGGTCGCGCCGCTAGCGCCACCGCCCGCCGAAGCCGTCGCGAGCGAAGGCCAACCGGACTTCGCCGAAGTCAAAGGCCAGTTGGCGATCCGTCGGGCCGTCGAAGTCGCCGCGGCCGGCGGCCATAATCTATTGATGATCGGCCCGCCTGGCTCCGGCAAATCCCTCATCGCGAAACGTATCCCGACCATCCTGCCTCGGCCGGACGCGGAGGAGTTCCTCGAGATCCTCGGCGTGCATTCCGCCGCCGGCGCGGGACTCACCGACGGCCGACGCGGTTGGCAGCGGCCGTTCCGCTCGCCGCACCATACCATCAGCGACATCGGACTGATCGGCGGAGGCAGCATCCCCGGACCAGGGGAAGTCTCGCTCGCGCATCTCGGCGTGCTCTTCCTCGACGAGCTGCCGGAGTTCCGTCGCTCGGCGCTGGAGGTCCTGCGTCAGCCGCTCGAAGATGGTCAGGTCACCGTCTCCCGCGCCGCAGCCAAGGTCACCCTGCCCTCGCGGCTGATGCTCGTGGCGGCGATGAACCCCTGCCCCTGCGGCCACCTCGGCGACCGCCGGCGCGAGTGCACCTGCTCGCCGATGCAGGTCCGTAAATACCGCGGCAAGATCTCCGGCCCGCTGCTCGACCGCATCGACATCCAGGTCGAAGCGCCGGCGCTCTCCATCGACGAGCTCCGCGACGCCGCGCCCGGCGAACCTTCGGCGGCGATGCGGGGCCGCGTCGAAGCCGCCCGGGCCCGACAACGACTGCGGTTCGGCGGGCGGACCGGCGGTTGCAACGCCCTGCTCGGCGGCCGGGAGCTCCGCGAATATTGCGCCCTCGAACGCGCGCAGGGCGACCTGCTCCAGCAGGCGATGGAGAAACTGGGCCTCTCCGCCCGAGCCTACGACCGCATCCTCCGCGTCGCGCGCACGATCGCCGACCTCGCCGAGGCGGACCGCATCGCCACCGCCCACCTCCTCGAGGCCATCCACTATCGTTCACTGGACCGGCGATGAAAACACTCGCCCGGCCATAGGAAAACCCTCCAATGGAGGCCTCCCCATGAAATCCCTGCTCAAGCTCGGGCTCTTCAGCCTGCTCGCCCTCCTGACCCTGCCCCTCGAGGCCGCCGACAAGATCCGCGTCCTCATCCTCGACGGCCGTAACAACCACGACTGGGTCCGCACGACCGAAGCCTGCAAGGCCACCCTCGAGGCCACCGGCCGTTTCACCGTGACCGTCGCCACCGCCCCCGCCGGCTTCACCAAGCCCAAGCCCGGCCGCCCGAAGGCCGGTGACGCCGCCGCGAAGAAAGCCTTCGACGCCGCGATGAAGGAGTGGAACGCCGAGGAAGCCGCCTTCGTCAAGGCCCACGCCGCCGAGTGGGAACAGTGGGCGCCGAAGTTCGCCGACCACCAGGTCATCGTGAACAATTACAACGGCCCTGAATGGGGCACCGCGATGAAGGACTCCTTCACCGAGTTCGTCATGAACGGCGGCGGCCTCGTCAACGTGCACGCCGCGAACAACGCCTTCACCGGCTGGGACAACTTCAACGAGATGATCTGCTGCGGCTGGCGCGGCGCCACCTTCGGCAAGCGCATCGCCGTCGACGACAAGACCGGCCAGGCCGTCGCGCTCGTCGACGCCGAAGAGAAGATCCAGGGCAAGGGCTTCGGCTCCGGCCACGGCGCCAAGCACCTCTTCACGCTCAAGACCCGCGACGCCGCCCACCCGATCATGCAGGGCCTGCCCGCCGAGTGGCTGCACGCCACCGACGAACTCTACGGCCGCATGCGCGGCAGCGCCGACCACATGCACGTCCTCTCGAGTTCCTTCTCCAAGCCGGAGTTCGGCGGCACCGACATGCATGAGCCGATGGTCTGGTTCGCCCCCTTCGGCAAGGGCCGCGTGGTGACCACCTCCATGGGACACATCATGGCCGCCGATACCAGCCATGACGCCCTGCACTGCGTGGGCTTCCAGACCATCCTCGCCCGCTCCACGGAATGGGCCGCGACCGAGAAGGTCACCCTGGCCGTGCCGGAAGGCTTCCCGACCCTCGACAAGACGAGCGTCATCGAGCCCGCCAAGGTCAACTGGAAGAAATAAGCCCGCCCGGCTCTCCGACGAAGGCCCGCGCAAGCGGGCCTTCTGCTTTTCAGGCAAAGCGACGCATCGCCACCGCCACGGTCGCGCCGATCTGCTCGGGCGTGAGGGTGATGCTGACGTGCAGGCACTTCTCGGTGGCGAGGTTCGGACGCTCCAGCGTGGCAAGCTGACTGCCGAGCAGGCCCGGCGGCATGAAGTGACCCTTACGCGCGTCCATCCGCGCCTGCAGGAGCTCCCGGCTGCCGTCGAGGAAGACGAAGAAGAGGTCCGGGTCGCCTTGGCGCAGTCGGTCGCGGTAGGCGAGCTTGAGGGCGGAACAGGTGAGGACCATCGCCTCGCCCCGGGCCTTGCCCGCCGCAAGACGCTGGGCCAACGCGGCCAGCCAGCCGGCGCGGTCTGCGTCGGTCAACGGCGTGCCCGCGCTCATCTTCGCGACGTTCTCCGCCGGATGGAAGCCGTCGGCTTCGATCAGCGTGGCGCCGGTACGGCGCGCATAGAGTTCGGCCACGGTGCTCTTGCCGCAGCCGCAGACGCCCATGAAGACGAGGTTTGGGTGCGCCACCGGCGTTCAGAGGTTGATCGTACGGCCTTCGCGGAAGGACTGGTCGGCCGCGGCGACGATGCGCATGGAATTCACGGCGTCGTCCATGTGCGCGGTCAGGTCGAGGTCCTCGCGGATGGCTTTTTCGAAATAGACCTGCTCGCGTTCGCAGAGACCGTCATGACCAGGATCGGCCTCGGTCGGGACGATCTCGTCGGGCTGGGTGAACTTGCCGTCGGGACCGAGCTGCGAGGAGTGGACCTTGAGCGCCTGCGCGGCGGAATGGGAATCGACGTCGGCCGAGTTGCCGGCCTGCGAGGCCTTGCCGGCGACGATCGAGACGCAGCCCTTCGGACCGATGACGTCCTTCACGAAGAAGGCCTCCTCGGACATCATCGGACCCCAGCCGGCCTCATACCAGCCGACGGAACCGTCGGCGAAGGTCACCTGGAGGTGGCCGTAGTTGATCTGGCCGGCGGGCATGTCCTCGGTGAGCCGGGCGCCGATGCCGGAGACGCGCACCGGACGGCTGCCGGTCATGAGGCACATCACGTCGACGTAATGCACGCCGCAGTCGACGACGGGGCTGCAGGTCTGCAGCAGGGACTTATGGGTGTTCCACATGTCGCCGTAGCTCTGCTGGTTCAGGTTCATGCGCATGACCAGCGGCTTGCCGAGCGTCTGCACGGTCTTGATGAACTGCGTCCAGGCCGGGTGATGGCGGAGGATGTAGCCGATGACGACCTTGCGCTTCACGGCCTTGGCCTTGGCGACGATCTGCTCGGCCTCGGCGACGGTCACCGCGAGCGGCTTCTCGACGAACACGTGGCAGCCGGCCTCGAGCGCGGCGACGGCGTATTCCGCATGGGTGTCCGGATAGCTGGAGATCGAGACGGCGTCGGGCTTGGTCGCTTCGAGCGCCGCATGGAAGTCGGCGTACTCCGCGTAACCGCCGCCGAGTTCGGCGTTGAGCTTCGCACGGGATGCGGCGGAGCGGGTGACCAGACCGACGATCTGGAAACCAGGCATCCTATGGTAAGCGAGGGCGTGCGAACGGCCCATGTGGCCGGCACCGACGCAGAGGACACGGAGAGGGGTCTGACTCATGCGCCGAGCATCGCCCTTCCCTCTCCCGCTTCAAGTCGGGAGAAGGCATCCGCCGCAGAATAATCCAGCGATTAGTTCGGCAACGGCTGCGCGACGCCCTTCGCCCGCTGGGCTTCGAGCAGGGCCTTGAGCCGGGCGGCGACCTCGGGATGTTCCTTCGCGACGTTGTTCCGCTCACCGGGATCCGCCTGCAGGTCGAAGAGACGAGGGCCGGCCTGGTCGCGTCGGTCCGCGGCCTGGTCGGCTTCGGCGCCCAAGAGGTCGACGAGCGGGCCCTGGGCCTTCTTGCCCTTGGCCGGGGCGCCCACGCCCGAGATGAATTTCCACCGCGCGTCACGGATGGAGAGCACGTTGCCTTGCGTGCTGGAAATGAGCGTCTCGCGGCCTAGGCCGCCGGCGAGGGCCGCGGAAGAATCGACCGAGTCGAGCTTCAGGAACTCCGCCGGATCGCCGCCGGCGACCTTGGTGAAGACAGCCGGAAGGTCCACCTGCGAGATGAGCGCATCGGACACCTTGGCGGCCGGCGTATGGCCGGGCCAGCGGGCGATGAAGCCCACGCGGGTGCCACCCTCGAGGATGCTATACTTGCCGCCGCGGAACGGACCCGCCGGGGCATGCGCCGCGGCTTTGTTACGTTCCACCGCCTGGTCCTTGTAACCATCGTCAAGCACCGGGCCGTTGTCGGAAGTGTAGATCACGAGCGTGTTCTCGGCGAGGCCCTGCTTGTCGAGCTCGGCGAGGATACGACCGACCTGGTCGTCGAAGGCGACCACCGCGTCGCCACGAGGTCCGAGCGGGGTCTTGCCGGCGTAGCGCGGATGGTTGATGCGCGGCACGTGGTTCTCATGCGAGGCGTAGTAAAGGAAGAAAGGCTTGTCCTTGTTGCGCGCGATGAAGCCGCAGGCCTTGTCGGCGAACACATCGCCCATCGTCTCATCATTCCAGATGGCGGCCTTACCGCCTTTCATCCAGCCGATGCGGCCGACGCCGTTGACGAGCGCCATGTTATGTCCGTGGGACCAATCCATCTTGAGCTTCGCGCGCTCGGCATCGGTCTTCAGGTCGGGGTCGCCGGGGTAAGGCTGCTTATAGCTGACCTCGATCGGATCCTTCGGATCGAGGCCGACGACGGAGCCGTCCTCGACGAAGACCGTCGGCACGCGGTCGCCGGTGGCGGCCATGATGAACGAATAGGTGAAGCCGATCTGGTTGGGCGACGGATCGATCTTCTTGTTCCAATCGACGTCGCCGGAGCCCAGGCCGAGATGCCACTTGCCGACCACGCCGGTGGCGTAGCCGAGTCTGGCGAGGCTGGCCGCCATCGTCGGGCGACCGGGCTTGATGATGAGACGGGCATCGCCCGGCAGCACGCCGGTACCCTGGCGACGCCAGGCGTATTCGCCGGTGAGCAGCGAATAGCGCGAAGGCGTGCAGGTGGCCGAGGTGCAGTAGCCCGAGGTGAAGCGGGTGCCCTGCGCGGCGAGGCGGTCGAGGTTCGGGGTCGGGATGACCTTCGCGCCGTAGCAGCCGAGGTCGCCCCAGCCGATGTCGTCGGAGTAAAGCAGCACGATGTTGGGCGGACGTTTCTCGGCCGCGAAGGCGGAGAGGACGCAGGACAAGGCAACCAGGGGCAGGAGGCGCATGGTGGATAGGTAAGCCCGGCCGAGACGGAAACCAAGCCTACAGATAAGCCACCCCTTGCTTGCCAAACCCGCCCCGAAAGCCCAATCAGAAGACGACCATGCGTTTCGCCAAATACCACGCCCTCGGCAACGACTACCTCGTCCTCGAGCCCAAGGACTGCCCCGCCCTCTTTTCGCCGGAAGCCATCCGCAAGGTCTGCCATCGCCACTTCGGCCTCGGTTCCGACGGCATCCTCTACGGACCGATCGAACGCACGGACGGCACCTTCGGCCTGCGCATCCTGAATCCCGACGGCTCCGAAGCCGAGAAGTCCGGCAACGGCATCCGCATCTTCTGCCGCCACCTCCTCGAGACCAAGCGCATCAAGGAAGGCCAGGAGTTCAAGCTGCACACCATCGGCGGCATCGTCCGCTGCGAAGTCTTCGACGGCGGCAACCGCATCCGCGTCGAGATGGGCAAGGTCTCCTTCCGCGCGCCGGTCATCCCGCACGTCGGCGCTGACCGCGAAGTCCTCGGCGAAGAGATCACCGTCCTCGGCAAGACCTTCAAATATTGGGCCGCGACCGTCGGCAACCCCCATTGCGTGATCCCGGTCGACGACCTCACGCCCGACCTCGCCAAGACTTACGGCCCGCACCTCGAGACGCACCCGAATTTCCCGAACCGCACCAACGTGCAGTTCATGAAGATCATGGACCGGAAGAACGTCCGCATCGAGATCTGGGAACGCGGCGCCGGCTACACCATGGCGTCCGGCTCCTCCTCCTCGGCTTCCGCCGCCGTGGCCCGTAAAATGGGCCTGGTTGACGCGGATTTGACGGTTAATATGCCCGGAGGTCAGATTATCATTGGCATCGGTGAGGATTATTCCATCGTGATGACAGGCCCGACGACCCCCGTAGGCATCTTCGAGATGCACCCAGGAGTCCCGGTCCAAGACGTCGCCGTCTAGGCGATACGTCTTCCCGCTAGGTTTTCCCTCCTTTGGCGCGTCCTTTCGGACGACGCTTTTCACCGCACACCCTCACCATGGCGCCGCGTCAGCCGTTGCCCAACATCTCCGAAGACGATCTCATCGATCTCGCGGGCGGCGCGACCGTGCTCCTCGCCAAGGAGCTGGTGGCCAAGGGCAAGGTGAAGAAAGCCCTCTGGACCCCGCCGGTCGCGGAAGCCCTCGTCGACGACGGCACCGAAACCCGCGAAGCCCGCTGGAATCTCCGCTCGGTCACCTTCCAGCGTAACGAATGCGGCTGCGAGGTCTCGGTCGGCCGGAGGAAGCTCTGCGTGCACTCCGTCGCCGCTTACCTGGTATTAGCGGCGAAGGAGGGCTACCTGAAAGCCGAGCCCGCGCCGCCGGCCAAGCCCGCCGCCCCGCCCGGCAAACCGCCGACGACGGCGGTGACCAAGGAAAAGACGACGGACCTTAAGAAGGAAAAATCAAAGCAAGCGGAGACGACCCCGGCAGGACCCCGGCTCAAATCCCTCACCCTTTCGGAAAAACGCGGCACGCCCATCGAGGTTCGCTTCATCGTGCCGCCGAACATCGCGACCGCCGCCGTGCGCGACGAGATCATCTGCCGCCTCGAACTGCGCGTGGACGGCGCCCAGGTGGCCCCGGAGAACCTCGACCGCAGCAAGGCCTGGACCATCGAGCCCGACACGGTCTTCTTCCTGGCGATCCTCGAGAACCTCTGCCACGGCAAGCTGCAGGGTATCCTGCCGCTCACCCGCCGCCACCTGCGCCAGCTCCTCGCCATCGGCAAAGGCCTGCCGATCTTCCGCATGGCCAACGCGCCGGAGACCCCGCTCACGTGGGACGGCGACCATCTCGACAAGGTCCACGAGCATCTCGACGAGCCCGTCGCCACGCCGCAGACCAACGCCGCCGGCGAAGCTCCGGACGACGGCCCCGAGGAGCAGGAAGTCCGCTCGCAGGAACGCGGCCGAGACGACCGCCCGTGGGTCGACGGCTCGATGAAGTGGCTGCGCATCCGCCTTCCCCAGCAGTCTTCCGGGCCCGTCGCCGAACTGCGTGACGTCCTGCAACGCAGCGGCTTCACGCTCGAGACCACCACCCGCGAGTGGTACCTCGCCGGCACCATCCAGGTGCTCAATTTCCTCGCCCGTCATCACAAGCTGCTGATGACGGACAACGACGCGTTCTTCACGCACAACCTTTCGCACTCGCTGCGCAACGTCGACCTCGCCAAGGCGAAGTGCGACGCCTCCGAGGAGAACGACGGTTTCCGCTTCGCCATCGGCATCGACCCCGAAGGCAAGTCGCCGAAGGTCATCCAGGAAGCGCTCTCCAGCGGGCGCATGTTCTTCTATACCGACCGCGGCCCGCGTCTCATCACGCCGGAGCTGATGGAGTCGATCCGCAACGCCCAGCGCCGCATCACCGGCGAGGCCAAGCGCGACGTGGACCTCGACCTCAACCTGAAGATCGGCTTCGCCGACCTCGCGAGCGCCGACGCCATCGCCGAGGAGCTGCAGGCCGCCTTCGCCCCGCCCGAGACCTGGAGCCAGCGCTCGTCCGCGATCCGCAACCTCTCGAAGCTCCAGCCCGCCCCGATCCGCGAGGACCTGGGCAAGATGCTCCGCATCTACCAGCAGGTCGGCGTGGCCTGGCTCTGGCATATCCATAACAACTCCCTCGGCGGCCTGCTCGCCGACGAGATGGGCCTCGGCAAGACCGTGCAGGCGCTCGCCTTCATGGAAGCCCTGCGCCAGCACCGCCCGGACGACGGACCCTGCGTCGTGATCTGCCCGGCCTCGCTCGTCGAGAACTGGCGCCGCGAAGCCCGCCGCTTCACCCCTTCCCTCAAGGTCCTCGCCCACCATGGCCAGAACCGCTTCACCGCCCCGGATTACCTGCAGCGGTTCGACCTCGTCATCACCTCCTACGGCACCCTTTCCCGCGACATCGCGGCCTTCACCGCGGTGGCGTGGGGCGCGGCGATCTGCGACGAAGGCCAGAACATCAAGAACCCGCGCGCCCAGTCCGCCAAGGCGGTCAAGCAGCTCGTCGCGAAGGGCCGCTACATCCTCACCGGCACGCCCGTCGAGAACTCCCTCGAAGACCTCCGCTCGCTCTTCGGCTTCCTGATGCCGGGCTATCTGCCCAAGCCCGAGGAACGCGTCCAGGCCGAGGAACGGAAGTGGCACGACGACCGTCTGCTCCAGATGGCCGCGCCGTATATCCTCCGTCGCTCCAAGGTCGCCGTCGCCCCCGAATTGCCCGCCAAGATCGAGCAGATCGTCTACTGCGATTTCGAGGACAACCAGAAGAAGATCTACGACGAGATCCTCGAATCGACGCGCCAGGAGATCTTCGAGATGGAGATGGGCGGCGCCACGCAGGCCCGCATCCAGATGGCGGCCTTCAATCAGCTGCTCCGCCTCCGCCAGATCTGCGCCGACCCGCGCATCCTCGACCCGAAGCTGGCCGAAGCCGATTCGGCGAAGCTCCAGGCCTTCCTCGAACTCGTCGAAGAATCCAAGGACGCCGGCCACCGCATGCTGGTGTTCTCGACCTTCGTCACGGCGCTCCAGCTCCTCAAGGAAGCCCTCGAGGACCGCGACATCCCCTATTGTTACCTCGACGGCTCCACCAAGGACCGCCAGGGCGTCTGCGACACCTTCAATTCGACCCCGACCATCCCCGTCATGCTGATGTCCCTGAAGGCGGGCGGCACCGGCCTGAATCTGACCGGGGCCGACACGGTCATCCATTTCGACCCTTGGTGGAATCCGGCCGCCGAGGCCCAGGCCACCGACCGCGCCCACCGCATCGGCCAGACCCGGACGGTGACCAGCATCAAACTGATCGCGGCCGGAACCATCGAGGAACGCGTCATGGAGCTGCAAAAGTCCAAGTCTGAGATGTTGCGTAAGCTCCTGACCGAATCAGACTCCGTTTCGTCCGGCCTGAGCCTTGACGTCATCAAGGACCTCCTCCGCAAGGACTGACCCCATGCTTTCCGCCTTCATTCGTCGTAACAAATCCCGGAGCGAGATGACGTTCCTGGAACACCTGGACGACCTCCGCGTCTCCCTCCTCCGCGTTCTCGGCGTCTTCGCCGTCGGCATGGTCGCCGCGCTGATCTTCTACCGGGAGACCCCTGCCCTCCTCAACCTGCCCCTGGAATGGGCCAAGCACCCGGAGACCTCCCCGATCGGCGCGATCCTGACCCAGCCGGACCCGGGACTCGTGAACATGGGCGATCTCAAGGAGTTCACCTTCATGGGCGTCTGGAAGGTGCTCATGTACGCCGCCTTCGGCGTCGGCGTCGCGCTTGCCTCGCCGGTCTTCCTCTACGAGACCGCCCGCTTCGTCGGTCCCGCGCTCACCGACCGTGAGAAACGCGGCCTGGTGCCGTTCTGCGGCGCCGCCCTGATCCTCTTCCTGCTGGGCGCGGCGCTGGCCTTCTTCTGGCTGAGCCCGATGTCCATCCAGATCTGGCAGCACTTCGCCGAAGGCCTCAAGATGGAAGTCACCTGGCAGGCCTCGGATTACTATGCCTTCGTGGTGATGATGTGCCTGCTGACGGGCCTGACCTTCCAGTTCCCGCTCGCGCTCATCATCCTGATGTGGCTCGAACTCGTCCGCCCGCGCACCCTCCTCAAGTCCTGGCGAGGCATGCTCTTCGGCATCATGATCCTCGTCGCGATGATCACGCCGATCGCCGAACCGATCTCGCTCTTCGTGATGACGGGCGTGCTCTTCGGCTTCTACCTCGCCGCCGTCGGCATCGGGACCGTGATCGTCCGCCGCAAGCGCGTGGCCCGCGGCGATAAGCCCAACCCGGAAGACGACGACCTGCCGGATGATGACGATGAAGATGACCGCGGCGGCGACGACGGCTATCGCCCGGCCCGCTCCACCGATCCGGTGACCCCTTCCACCCCGGCCCTCGGCTCCTCCGCGACCAACAAGCCTAAGTCCACCCCGCCTCCCGCCGAAGGCGACCTCAGCTCTCTCGACTAAGCCCATGAAGTTCCGACTCCTCCTCGCCCTGCTCGTTCTCCCGCTGGGAGCCCAGACGACTCCGTTCGGCACCAAGGTCTCGGACCCTACGGCCGCCCCGGCGACGATCACGGCGCCCGCCGCCGCTCCTGCCGCGGCGCCCGTAGCTGCTCCCGTCGCCGGCGGCGTCTCGGACGAGTTCGTGGACAACTCGGTGCAGGTCTCGCCGTTCCGCCCGACCCTGCTCCCGGAAGCGAAGTCGACCCGGACCTTCCAACTCTCGAAGCTCAACCGCCTCGGCTCGACGGAGAGCACCAAGGAGCTGCAGCGTCTCTATTCCGCCTTCGCCACGCAGAGCATCGTCGACGGATCGCCCGCCGGCTCCAGCAAGGCCGTCGGCTACCTGACGACCGTCAACTATTCGATCCTCCAGGATCTCGGCGACAACCGCTACCTCGCCAAGGCCGCCTGGCCCGCCGCCGGCCCCAACGAAGCCCTCGCCGCCGGCGTGGACACGATGGCGGTTCTCTTGCTCGAGAAGCCCGCCAAGGCCGGCGACACCGGCAAGGTCACCGGCATGCATGTCGGCACGGTGGCGGTGCTTTTCACCCCTGACTTCGCTCCGCTCAAAGGCCGCCGCCTCACGCTCCGCCGCGAAGCGTTTGTGGAATGCGCGACGTTGGAAGATTCTCCGGCCGGCCTGCAGCGCTTCGTCGAAGCGATCACCGCGGGCGCCGAACTCAGCGTGACGACCAACGAGACCATCCCTTGCAAGAAGTGCGGCGGTCTGGGCTTCACGCGCGAAGCCCAGAAGGGCCAGCTCCTCGACAAGCGTGTGCCCTGCGCCGATTGCGCCAGCACCGGCAAGCTGATCATCTCGGTCGAGACGAAGTTCGTCCCCTGAGCAGGACAATCCGTATCCTGCGCTTGCGCATGGGCAGCTTCACCCGCACATTGCGGCGTGTCCTCCCCGCTGCACGTCGGCCTTGAAGCCCATTTCGCGGCCCTCGAGCATTTCCTCGCGGAGCAAGAACTCGCGTTCGAACCCGAAGTCCGCCCGATGGTCCGCGACGTGCTCGCCCATCCCGGCAAGCGGCTCCGTCCGCTCCTCGCCTTCGGCGCGGGCGCCGGCGGCCCGCCCCCGCCCGCCCTGGTCCGCGGCGCCGGCATCATCGAACTGGTCCACCTCGCCACGTTGGTGCACGACGACGTCCTCGACGGCGCCGACACGCGCCACGGCAGCGACACCCCTAACCGCACCCACGGCGCCCACGCGGCGGTACTTTTCGGCGATGCCCTCTTCGCCCACGCGCTCGTGCTGGCCGCCGACCACCCGACGCCGGAGCTCTGCCGCATCGTGGCCCGCGCTTCCCGCGAAGTCTGCTCGGGCGAGGTCTGCCAGACGTTCTCCCGAGGCCACGACGACCTTTCGCTCGCAGACTACACCCGCCACATCCGCCTGAAGACGGCGGAGCTCTTCGAAGGCGCCTGCCGGATCGGCGCCCTCCTCGCCGACCGCCCGACGGAACATGTCGAAGCCTGCGCCCTGTTCGGCCGCCACCTCGGCATCGCCTACCAGATCTACGACGACCTCGTGGACCTGCTGCAGGACGATGCCAAGGCGGGCAAGACGCTCGGTACCGACGCCGCCAGCGGCAAGCTGACGCTGCCGATGCTCCTGGAACGCGACCTTTCGGGCACAGGCTTCCTGACGCCCCTGCGTGCCGGCGGCGACGCCCGCAAGCTCATCTCCGCGGCTGCCTGGCGCGAATCGTTCCGTCGCCTGGACGCCGAAATCGCCGCGGCGGAACAAGCACTCGAGCCGATCGCCGGTTCGCCGTCCCCCTTCTTCCTGCTCCGTCTCACGGGCTTCCTCCGCGAAGCCGCGGGCCGGCTCGCCCCGCGCGCATGAGGATCTTCCGCACGACCGCCTCGGAACGTCTGGCGCTCGCCTTCGTGCTGCTCCTGCTCGCCGCCGCCGCCAGCCTGCTGTTCCTCTGGCGCTCGCTCTGAGCTCAGGGGAGGAACTTCTTCACGTCGTAACCGCGGGCCTTCACGGCTGACCGCAGGTCGTCCAGGTTCACGCGGTCACCCGGCTTGACGCCGAAGTCGCGGAACCAGCCGGCACGCATCTCGACCGCGAAGCGCGCCTGCTTCGTGACGGAACGGGTCGTCTCGGTGTCGCCCGCCGTCATGGTGCGGATCTCGAGGACCGTGCCGTCGCGGGCGACGAACGCGATATCGAGGTCGATCAGGGTGTCCTTCATCCAGAAACTCATCGGGCCATCCTCGTCGTACAGGAAGGCCATGCCTTCGGCCTCCTCCAGCCGGGCGACACCCATCAGCCCGCGGGCCTTCTCGAGGTCGGAAATCGCCACGCGCACTTGGGCGAGCACCTCGCCCATGCGGACGGGGAAACGGGTCTCGAGGCCGAGTTCGCGGGCCGGGGCGACCTCCGGACGAGGGCTGTCGCAGGCGACGAAACCGAGAGCCATGGCGAGGAAGAGCAGCCGGAACATGCGAGCGAGTGTTCCTGCGATTGCCTCGGAGGCAAGTTTCGCTTGCTTGGCCTGATGGAACGCGACCCGCAGGCCCACTGGCTCGAGACCGAGACGGCCCTGCATTACGCCCGAGCCGCGGTCCGGGTAGGACTCTGGGCCTCCGAACGCGTGCTCATCGAACGCCACCTGCCGAAGTCGGCCCGCTTGCTCGAACTCGGCTGCGGCGGCGGACGCGTGGTGCTCGGCCTCCGCCAGGCGGGCTACCATGAGGTGACGGCCACGGACTTCTCACCGATCATGGTCAGCCTCGCCCGTGCGGTGCTGGCCGATCACGAGGAGAGCTGGGAGCGTTGCGTCGAACAGCAGGACGCGACGGCCCTCACCTACCCTGACGCTTCCTTCGACCACGCGATCTTCGCCTTCAACGGCCTGATGTGCCTGCCTAGCCGCGATCATCGGCTCGCCGCGCTGCGCTCGATCCGCCGCGTATTGAAACCGGGTGGCATCTTCCTGTTCACGGCCTCCGATCGGGAGAAAGGCGCCAACGCCGCCTATTGGGCGAAAGAAGCCCGCGAGCCCGACATCATCCCGGGCGACCGCTGGCATGAGAGCGACACCTCGCCGGTGTTCATCCATAGCAGCACCGAACAGGAAACCCGCGAAGAATTATCCGAAACAGGCTTCGAGGTCATCGAGTGTCCGCTGAGCACCGAAATCGCATCTGACGGCCCCGCGGTGCGCGAGTTCGCCGGCGAGACCCGCTTCTACGTCGCGAGAAAGGCTTGAGGGAACTGTCTCGCGGCGGTGTTGTCGGGATGACCATGTCTTTCCGTCTTTCCTGGGTGTTCGCATGCCTCCTGCCTGGCGCCGCCTTGGCCTTGGACCTGCACGTCGCACCCGACGGCGATGACCGCGCCTCCGGCCGGGCCGACGCCCCGCTGGCCTCGCTCGAAGGCGCCCGTCAGGCCGTGCGCAAACTGACCCGCCCTTTGACCGAACCGGTGCGCGTCATCTTTGCCACCGGGACTTACCGGATCACGCAGGCCGTCGCGTTCGACGAGCAAGACTCCGGCGAGGCAGGTCGGACCATCTCCTATGAAGCCGCCCCGGGGGCGAAGGTCGTCATCTCCGGCGGAGCCGAGCTCCCTTTGTTCGAAGTCGGCGCGGACGGCCGCTGGACGCTCCAGACGGCGCCTGGCACCGAGCGCTTCGAACAGCTCTGGGTCGGCGATCGTCGCGCCACCCGCGCTCGTACGAGCAACGCAGGAACGCGCTTCCTCCGTAGCGTCGAAAACGAATCCGCCCTACCCGGTGGCGGCCCCGCCCAAGGCATCACCGAGCAGACCCTCCGGATCGACCCGAAGGAACTCAGCGCCTTCGCCGAGGTCGGCCCCGCGGAGACGCAGGACGCGGTCGCGACTTTCTATCATAAGTGGGACTCCACCCGCAGCCGCGTCGAATCGGCGGACCCTGCCGCCGGCGTGCTCAAGGTCCGTGGCCCGGCCCAGAAGGCCAACACGGCCTTCGACCACCACACGGGCGTCGTCATCGAGAACCTGCTCTCACTCCTCGACGAACCCGGCGAGTGGTTCCTGAGCCGCTCCGGCCGACTGACCTACCAGCCGCGCATGGGCGAGACCATCGCCGAAGGCCGCGCCACCTACCCGGTCTCCGAGAAACTGCTGACCATCACCGGCAAGGCCACGGACAAGGTGCGGCATCTGACCTTCCGTGGCCTCGCCTTCCGCCACGCCAAAGGGGTGCCCTCCCTCGCGCTCGCCGTCCCCAATCAGGCCGCGGTGCGTACCGTAGACGGCGTGGTCACACTGGAGCACGCCACGCAGGTCATCTTCGCCGGTTGCGAACTCTCTCACATCGGCAGCTACGGCTTCTCCCTCGGACGCGGCACCCGTGAGGTGACGATCGAGAAGTGCCTCATCACCGACCTCGGCGCCGGCGGCGTGAAAGTCGGCACCCTCAACGACGAGACCCAGCCGGAGAACCACGCGAGCCACCATCGGGTGCATAATAATATCATCCGCGACGGCGGCCTGATCTTCCCGTGCGCCGTCGGCGTCTGGGTCGGCAGCTCGTCCGACAACCAGGTCACGCACAATGAGATCTCGGACTTCTTCTATTCGGCCGTCTCGGTCGGCTGGCGCTGGGGCTACGCGCCGAGCAACGCCAAGCGCAACCATATCGAGTGGAATCACCTCCACCACCTGGGCAAAGGCCTGCTCAGCGACATGGGGGGCGTTTATACGCTAGGCCCGTCCGAAGGCACCTCGGTCAGCCACAACCTGATCCATGACGTGACCTGCTTCACTTACGGCGGCTGGGGCCTCTACACGGACGAAGGCAGCACGGGCATCACGATGGAAGGCAACGTCACCTACGACACCACCGACGGCGGCTTCCATCAGCATTACGGCAAGGATAACATCATCCGGAACAACGTCTTCGCCTTCTCCGAGGAATATCAGGTCAAGCGCAGCCGCGCCGAGGACCACCTGTCCTTCACCTTCGAGAAGAACATCATCGTCTTCGACCGCGGCGAGCTGTTCGGCAGCAACTGGACCGGCACGACCGCCAATTTCCTCAACAAAGATAACGTCTATTGGGACACCTCGGCCCGGCCGGTGACGTTCACCGACAAGAAGCTCCCGCTCGCCGAATGGCAGAAGAAGGGCCAGGACCTCGGCTCCGTCGTCGCCGACCCGCTCTTCGTGGACGCCACCAAGCGTGACTTCCGCCTCAAGCCCGGCTCGCCAGCCTTGGCCTTGGGCATCAAGTCCATCGATGTCTCCGCGATGGGCGTTCTCCGTGACGACCCCGCCTGGCGTAAGCTGGCGGACACCTTTGAACGCGGCGCCCCGGCCGTACGCCCGTCCCGCCCGGAAGCACCGGCCCTGAACCTCCGCCAGACCTTCGAAGGCCGCATCGTCGACCAGCAACGGCCCTTCCCCCACGCGACGCCGGCGCTGTCCGTCCTGCGCTCCAGCCCAGGCAAGCCGCGCGTCAGCCTCGGCGATGCGCTACGCCTGACCCCGACCAAGCAGGCCGAAGGCAAGCAGTCCCTGCTCTTCCAGGACGCCCCTGGCCTGCCGTCCCATTATTACCCGATGCTGTCCTTCCACCCGCATCATCAGACCGGTACGTCGACCGTGAGCTTCGCGCTCTACCTGGAACCCAAGGCAATCTTCATCCACGAGTGGCGTACGAAAGGAAATCCGTATCGCACCGGTCCGGTCATCCACGTCCAGAACGGACGCCTCACCGGCGTGAAGGGCCTCGACGTCGCCCTGCCCGTACAGAAGTGGATCCGCTTCGAACTCTCGGCCTTCATCGGTGATGCCGTGACGGGACGCTGGAGCCTCAAGGTCACGCCCGAAGGCGAGCCGACCAAGGAATTCAAGAACCTCCCCTGCCGTCACCCGGACATGAAGACCCTCGATTGGGTCGGCTTCATCAGCAACGCGAACGAGAAGACCGAGTTCTACCTCGACGACCTCGCGATCCTGACGGACGACCCTGCCCGCTGATCACTTGGCGGGCTTCGGGTTCTCCTTGAAGAAGCGGACGATCAGCTCGGTGGAGCCTTTGGCGTATTCGTGGCCCCCGTCATGGAGTGCGGTCACCAGAGGCGCGCCCTTAGAAGACGCATAGATCGTCGCCTCGAGGACGCCTTCCTTGGCCCAAGGCTGGCCTTCTTCGGCGCAACCATTGAACCGACGGACGGCGGCGAAGGTCGCCTGCTGCCAAGCGAACTTGACCAAGGGGTCATTCTTCCCGGCGACATGGATCACCGGCAGCGACGTCGTGGGCTT
>Ga0222712_10001440_pt1 | contig 29349 bp, 39 predicted proteins | sample C33_657DmetaG_FD_165043 | JGI IMG/M metagenome (GOLD analysis project Ga0222712, IMG submission 165043) | Estuarine water microbial communities from San Francisco Bay, California, United States - C33_657D | ecosystem: Environmental > Aquatic > Marine > Unclassified | place: USA: California... | reverse complement strand
CAACAGCTACAACACCGTCTACGCGTCCAGCGCGGCGGCCGCCTCTGCCCTGCAGTTCAAGACGCAGGTGAACGGCGTGGACATTGGCGAGTCCAAGGCTCTGCCTCACTGGGTCGACGTCGCCCAGTACTACCACACGCCCAACGGTTACGCACCGTATGGTGCCGTGGCCAACGTGGCGATTGTGCCGTTCTGCCTGGACACGTCCAAGCTGCAGCCGACCGGCACGCTCAACTTCTCTCGCATTGACACTTACCGGATCGTGACGCCCGCCACCGTGACCGTGAAGACCCTGACGCTCAACAGCCAGAACACGGCACCAGCCTACATCTACGCGGTCAACTACAACGTGCTCCGGATCCAAGGCGGTATGGGTGCCCTGTTGTACTCTAGCTAGATGCACAACCAAAACAAAACAAAACACAAAAACAAAAACAACATATTTAGGGGGATTTTCGCTCATCCTAAATATGTTCAACCCACCCTTCTTTTGGATGTTCCAAAAATTCAGGCAGATTGTTGTAGTTTACGGTAAGTTCGGAACCTCGCGGAACATGACGAAGTGTCCATATGTTCCATGTACCAAACAATGAATCGTAGACAAGTTCACAGTTGTCTACTTTTGAGTGGTTTATCCAGGAGCCCGTGTAACTTATGCCCCCGTGCCGATAAACAGCTATACATACATGTTCTCCCGGTCTCATATCCACGTCGGTAAACAGTCCGTTCCCGTGAATCCTCGACCGATCAATGTATACTTTTTTCATCATTTATTATTAGCATGCAAATTTGGAAATGGGTCCTGGCGATCGGCCTGTTGTTCCTGATTACGTACAACCCATCCACGCGTACTTTGGCTAATTTTTTTGAGGGTCCAATGGTAGAGGGCGGACGCCATGGCGGACCCCCATATGCGCGAGAGGCACAAATCGATAGCGATTCCGGTGACGATGATCGGGAACCGTCCTCATATGCTCATCGTTCACGATAGGCGGTACAAGGAGTGGACCTTTGTCACAGGCGGGTGTCGTCGACGCGAGGTGTACAATCCACTTCGTTGTGCAATCCGTGAACTGCACGAAGAGACTCGTGGGACCATCGACCTCAAACGAGGTGCCTATGCATACTTTCGATTCACGACCGACTACAAAGGTCCAGGTGATACAGAGGCTGACGCCGATACGGTCAGCGTCTATCATGTCTACGTGATTGACCTTCCGATGACATCCGGTGAACAACAAGATGTCGTCACGCGATTCAACGAACAAAAGATAAAGATGGAACTGAATCAAGTTCCGTTTAAAAAGAATCATGACGAAAATACGGAAATGATGTGGGACACACTCGAAGGCATCTCGGACCGAAGAGACTTGTGGATACTTATCCGTGAGTGCGTGCTCAACAATCCAGACTTTGCAAAGGCGCTCAGCGCGTCCCACAAAACAACCTTTTATCTGAGACCATAAATAATGACGCGCCCAAAGCGTGTTTTTGCCGAAATGCTCGCCAAGGCTCAGGGTGGCGAGGATGTTGACGTGGATGACATCTGTGAGAAACTCACTCTCGCGGATATCATGTATGAACTCAAGAAACTTGAAAAAGAGGCCGAAGCCGAAGCCGCCCCCGAACCGGAGCCGGAGCCGGAGCCGGAGGCAAAGTCTGAGCCAGAGCCACTTCGGGTCATTCCTGATTTTTGGTCTCGGTTGTCAGGTGAATGAAAATATTGACTGTTAATAAAATGAAGAACGTTTCGACCCCCTTGATGGTCGCAGGTGGATTTGTTGCTCTCTGGGTTGTCCTGACCCGTTCGTACGCAGGCTACAAAGGTCAGGAGACGGACAGCGTTGCGGATCGTTACATAAACAAACCGCACGTTTCAACGTAAATGGCACTCGCAACCCGTCCTCCGACGACTCGTCGTATGTCGACCGACCAGGGAAGTAAGCGTGTGTACACGCTGCACAGCAGCCCAAACACTGTGTTTGCGTGGCGAACGTCGCACGAAAACATGAAAACAGCAACTGTGGTGTTTCGACGCCAGAAGGATGCTCTTCTTATGGCGCACATGATTGAACGACATGTGCGCCAGAACAAGGAATGGCCCTCGACGACCATGTTTGATTTTCAGCTAGATTCGGGACCTGGTACAGCTTCGAACGAACTTGAACTTGTCGATATTCGCCAATGGGACTTTGAGAATCTCAAAGTGTATTGTGTCGAGGCTTATCTGGACATGATTACGCTATCGTCAGTGACGCCGTCGACAGAGGGATTTAGCATCAACGGCGAACTGATTACACTCAATGTGCCGTTTGAGTTTTATGCCGATCGTCTCAATCAACTCTGGGAGGAATGAACGCCTTGCCGGTCAGAACCTGGGTCGCGTACGACGTGGCGAGTACAAAGTGAATGTGGGGCCAGTCGAGAGCCTCGACGGTCGTCACTTTAATCTTCATCGGGTTGTCGTTGATATCATTGACCACCTGGTTACGGGCGTTAGGGTCACCCAGTGACGGAGCGAGCACAGTCATCTTCTGAAGCCATGTGACGTGTGACTCGTTGTTGGCATCAAACTTTTTGATAAAGCGCTGAGTAATAGTGTCAGCCATTTACTCAACAGCAGTTATTTTCTTTATATTTGACAGATATGAGCATCGCGAATGTTGTGATGCTCTCACTCTTTGAGATACTGGGTGACTTTCAGTTCAAGTTCTTTGCGCGCCAGGGTAAGCTCGCGAATTTTGGCGGCGGTCTCGTCGGATATTCCGGTGTCATCTACTTCCTCATCGCTGCTCTCAAACAGGGCAACGTTCTTTGGGTCAACGGGATGTGGGATGGCATTTCTGGCCTGATCGAATCCTTGGCGGCGGTTCTTATTCTCGGCGAGCGGTTCAATAACTGGTTTCAATATCTGGGCTTGGCTATGATTACGACCGGCCTTGTATTGTTGCGAAAGGGCGGCATTACTTATTAGGGCCATGGAGACTGCCAGCTGAAAAAGGTGTGGCATGATACGTACAACAAGCATGTACTTCTGACGTAACGTCAGCATCTATCCTTGAAGGTTAAAAAAATATCACGCAAATACCGTAATGGAAAAACTCATCCGTGAGAACATCCTGCCACGGCTCGATGCGCACGAGGCTGAACTTTGGGAGCTGCGCGGTGCAACCTGGCCAGTCTGCCAAGCAATCAAAGACAACAACATGGCGTTCCGAAACATAAAAGAAAAGCGTCGTTTTTTTCGTTTTCTGGACCAACACGAAATTCGACGTCTGTTGGGGCTCAAGGCGGCCTATGCCCGAATTGACGACGTGTCACTCGAAGAAGAGGTCCGAATGGTATCACCCTCGACCATCCGTCGTACAATTTCGTCAAACGATACCGAAGGTGACCATCCGGAAACCTGACGAAACTTTGACGAATCTCCAATGAGCAAGTCAACCTCGGCCGGTCGGTAAAATGCCGGGTCGCGAACGACGAGCGGTTCGCCGGTCAGTACGTTTCGTCCTGTACCATCCTCGTCCCATGTGAGTTTTACACCGATGTGCCCAAAAGCCTTTTCGACAAATTCATAAATGGTGTGCGTCTCGTTGGTCGACACGACATAGTCGTCCGGGGTATCCAACTGGAGCATACGCCACATGGCCTCGACATAATCGGGTGCATATCCCCAATCGCGTTGGGCCTCGAGGTTCCCAAGCCGAATCGGAAACTTGCGTGTCCCGATCGCCTTGGTAATTTTGCGCGTCACAAACTCTTCACCGCGTCGTTCCGACTCGTGATTGAACAGGATTCCGGTGCACGCAAAAAGTCCATGCGCCTCGCGATAGTTTTTGGTAATCCAAAAGGCGTACAGTTTTGCACAACCGTACGGACTCCGAGGGTAAAACGGCGTCTTTTCGGTCTGTGGAACTTCTTGAACTTTACCGAACATTTCAGAAGTTCCCGCCTGATAAAAACGAATTCGTTTGTCGCCCGACAAACGAATTGCCTCAAGAATGTTGAGCACACCGAGAGCGTCTGTACGTGTTGTCCATTCGGGTTGTTCGAATGAAACCTGCACTTGTGATTGGGCCGCCAGGTTGTACACTTCTATACGGTCCCATGATGTAATATCCGTAATGCGTTTCACAAGTGAAGATACGCATGATGGATCAGTCACGTCACCTCGAATCAAATGAAAGTTTGGATGGTCCGGAGTCGCTTTTGTATGACTTGAAAACCGCATGAGTCCATATACTGTATAACCTTTTCCGAGAAGCAACTCGGTGAGATACGACCCATCTTGACCGGCAACACCGGTGATAATTGCAACTCGGGACATTATTTACTATAATCTTTATTCTTTTATATCATATTAAGACGTTGCAAAGTATCTAAACTTGCCGGAAGTGGAACATCATTCGGTCGAGGTACGAGTGCCGTCTTGCCATCAAGATGAATACCATCATTTATATATTTGTCGAATAACTCGGGTGTTTCACTCTCGCGTTCAGGATCTTTTCCGTGAGCATACGTCTGAAGTTTATTGTACACGTGAGCCGAATTTCCAAAACTGCTCAGATGCCATCCGCTATACTGAAATACTGGAAACTTCCATCTGTTTTCACGGAAATAATTTGGGCCGACTCTTTTAAAAAGTTCACAATTGGTCAATACCGTACCGATCCATGGTTCTCCGGTAAAGATGTACTTCATAGAATATTCAAACATGTACATATGAACTGAACATATAACATGTGGCAACGGAGACCGTGGAATCTTTTCTATCCACGGAATTTCATCGAGGTCACTGACCATGATGCATGCGCTGTCAGGGACACCTTCAAGACCTCGTAGAATACATTCGCGTTGATATTTTTCTCTCGACCAGGGATTTACATCGTTCGGGCACTCATCTTTTTTGACTATAATGTGACGAATTTTTGGAAGCCATTGTTCAAAACGCGCCTTGTTATTCTGAAAGAATAGTTCCTTTGGGCCGCCGACATGATTCAATTCCGCCTCGACAATAACAAAAAGGTCGACGTGCGGTCCGAGAACCGTCAATCTCAACTCAAGAACATCCAGTTCGTTATAAAACATAAACGTATCGACGAACATTACATACTATGACCGTCTAGGCTTAAAGTAAAAAGAGTCAAGCTTGATAATGGGTCGGATCATCCACACGCCAAATGGTATATTTGAAATTGACGAAGATGATTGTTACATCCGCAACCATATGTCGTCCGGATACGTGTTTGAGTCTCATATCATCAATGGCATACTTCGGCCGTACATTGAAAAATCCAAGTACATTGTTGACGCTGGTGCAAACATTGGATGTCACAGTATAAGCTACGCGCACTTCAACCCTGACGCGACCGTGTGGTCATTTGAACCACAGAAGAATCTGTACGATATTCTTTCCAGAAATGTCGCACGCAATGGTCTTGATGACCGTGTCAAAGTATTCAACAAAGGCCTTGGTCACAAGGCCATGTCAGTCTCGTTAGCTTCACTGGACACTGTACGTGACGACGCTCCGCACCAACGGGGGTGGAACAAGGGAGGTATCGGTATTGGGGAAGGGGGTGAGACGATGGATGTCGTGACGATAGATTCACTGAATCTCCCGGGCCTCGATTTCATGAAAATTGATGTCGAGGGTGCCGAGGGGCTTGTTATCAGAGGAGCTGCGAATACAATCAAAAAATACAAGCCTGTTATATTTTTTGAACATAATGAACAGCGGATCGATCCGAAACTCGTCGGACTTGACAATGTTCCGACACCTTTTGTCGAACTCGTAAAACTTGGCTATAAACATTTTGAGTACACCGATTGGGACAATTACATTGCAAAATAATTTTGACCCTTGAGGTCGAGAGATTCGAGCACACGGCGATAGTTTTCATGATGTCCACCGGGCGTCTGATGGTGTAACGCATCCCCGTCAAACCCATATGATAACTGTTGAATAAGACCTATATGACAATCGGCCACGTAGCACGTCTTGCGTTTTATACCATGCTTAGCTAGCAAATTACTAATAATAACATCGTCAGCTAAAGTAGCCTCGTTCCGAAGATCTTTAAATTCGTGAATAATTTTCTGAATCCATCCAGCCTTTACAAGAACGGCTCCGTATCCTTCGAGAACATCAACGTTCGTTCCATGCTGTCGCGGATACAACTTTTGAAAATAATTTTTAAAATCAAATCCGGATAACCCCCATGCAGACACAGTGTCGGTCTTCCACCATTTGAGGAGGTTCGTAACCATTTTTGGATCATATACAGTGTCGTCATCGACATATACAATGATATCCTCTGGATCAAGATGAGTTGCCGGACCTATAACCTTTGTACCCGGACCCAAATCTTCGCATGCTCGATTAATTTTTAACTTTTTCCCGTACAATTTCGGAACATACTGATCCCAGTCAGGAAATCTGTTATAGTTTGGTGGAATGTTCACCCAGATTTCGTGACACGTCTGAAGTTCCAGACGGTCAATGACACCCTGAAGATGTTTAATTCGAGACGGTATAACGGTAAGACTGATGACGACTTTCATTATGTTCTTTTATGTTCGGTGTTTTTAAACCATTCAACAGTCTTCCGTATACCTTCATCGAGTGATGTATAATTGAAATCGATTTGTGTATGGTCCGTTGTCTTCTTCACCTGACCGTTTGTGCGCGTCGTGTCGTACACCACTGGTCCTGTAAACCCAAAAGCCTTTGTGATGAGGTTGACAACGTGCGACAACGGAACTTCGGCATCCGGCGGACACAGAATCATCGGTTTTGAAACATCTTCATACTTTTGGAATGCCCATAGAGTCATACGGGCAATATCTTCACTGTATATAAATTGCCGTTGAGGCGTTCCGTCACCCGCCACGACGAGTGGTGTTCCGTCCCGTTGGGCCAAGTAACATTTATGAATAAGGGCCGGCATGACATGAGCATTTTCAAGATTAAAATTGTCACGTGGTCCGTAAATGTTTGTCGGTACGACACAAAAATATTCACGACCGTACTGTTTCTGGTAGAGTCTACAGTGTACCTCGACCATACGCTTTGCGTACGCGTAGCCTTCGTTGCTTGGATGAGGTGGGCCGGTGTGAAGCATTTCGGTCGTGATAGGATATGCTGGTGGTGCATCCGGGAAAATGCAGGTCGAAAGATAACACAGTACGCGCTGAATACCAAACGAATGTGCGGTACGAAGGATGTTTGTATTCATGATGATGTTGTCTTCGTACATTTCAACCGCTTGTTCCATATTTTTAAAAACTCCACCAACGTTTGCCGCCAAATGAATCACACCATCGAGTGGCATATTTATTTTGAACAAGAGTTCAACTTGAGCTGGGTCCCTAAGATCAGCATCTTTAGAGCATACAGGAATCCATTCCATTCCATCGAGTTGCGTGAGAGCAGTCCCGACGAGTCCCGACGCGCCCGTCACGAGTACACGTTGCATGGTCTATAAAGTATAATATTGTTTAAGTTACAAAATTGAAATGTATGTTTCCATAAATTGCAGCCATATAACCAAAGGTTGACATACCAGGTGCGTCCGGTGTTTGACTTGCACCGGTACAAAAAACACGCGGACACATACTCAGCAAAAAAAAGTCCAGAAAAATATTCCGTCTATCCGTTGTCGATGCGAGCGGGCACCGATCATGAACCACACTAATTGTTGTATCAAGCGTACGGGCCGTCGGAAACAACTTCTTTGTTTCCGGACTATCACTTGCAAGAAAGTAAGGCGTAAACGTTTGGGAAATTTTACGAAACGTTTCAACCGTTGCATCATTCGCAAACAAATCTTCATTTCGTTCGACAACTTGACGACTGTCCGGAGCGGACGCCCCACGACGTATATGAAGACCCGCCTGCACACCTTGTACAAGGTGTGCATGTTCGTCGATAATTTTTTGAAGTTCAGCAGACGGTTGAATCAGTTTACGGACGAGCGGATGGACGTTTAGGACCGTATGATTATTGATATAAATGCGAGGTTTATATACAGGCAAATCTGTCCGGTCCGTAATTGGAAAATTAAAAGTCAGCCAACGACCAAGTTCAAAATCCTTAATCGATTCGTGAACCATTCCGTCTGGGTGTTCTGTGAAAAAATCACACAAGTGAATCAACGTATTTGCAAAGCCATGACCTTTAAGTGGGTACAGAATCATTGAATATTTAAAAGATATCCTCTTTAAATATCCAATGACCTCGACTCTTGTGTGTATTATGGCACAAGTTCGACTTGGTGACCCTACGTGGCCCAAATTTAAAGAGCATGTTTTAGATGTTTTCGGTGCCGATTTGGCTTTGTGTATAAGTGATGCGCCACCGAAAGCATTTGGAAAACTCACCGGTGAACCTATAAGCGACGGACCTTTCTTCAAAAATGCCAAGTACATTTTCAAAATGAAAGAACCTGACGATTGGCTTCAGGCACTCGAAACGATGTCCCCGGAACTTGTACATTTTAGACACTTTCCCGGTCATTGGCGTGTACCGGGCGGAATAAATACGTATTTTAAATGGTTCTTGTTCAAAAATCTCGATCAGAACAACCTTTTGTCAAAGTATGACCGTATTATAATCACCAGGTCTGATTACTATTGGCAAAGTCCTCATCCGGTACTTGACAATGAACATGTATGGGTGCCAGAGGGTGAATGTCACGGAGGTATATGTGACCGCCACATGGTGATTCCGTCAAAGTGGGCAAAGGAATTTTTGGCAGTCGGTGAACGTCTACAAGTTGACAAACATATGATGCCTATGATTGATCTTCTCAAAAAACGTCCGTGGGGGAGAAATTTCATGATGAACAATGAAACATTTTTGTGGTTCATGTACCTTTCAGAAGGGCTTCACGAACGGATTGGATTTTTTAAACACGTGATGTACGTCCTTACAATTAAATATCCGGACGAATTTGTCGATGCAATGAATCCTTCACAAAACATTGTTACATGGCCATGGACAATCGACCATACGTACGTTTCTCCAGTGAGTACTATGTTTCGAGGTCGTTTAAACAAGTAAAACATTATAACACTACATGAAGACGGCCGTGTTTTGTCTGACTCGCGGATATCAAAACCCGGCCATGTACTCTCGGCTCATTACCCGAAACATGTCAATTCAAAAACTTATAGGCACTTTTCCAGACTTGGTGTTGTTCCACGAAGGAAATATTTCACCTGGACATCGCCAGTTTATCGAAACCAAGACACCGGCGATGAAGTTCAAATGGGTCCAAGTGCCGTTCAGTTTCCCGACCGACGTTCCCTTGCCCGCCGAGACAATCAAGACGTTTTATGACGGAAGTTGTTATCCGGGCTATCATATCATGTGTGAATTTCACACATGTGACGTGTGGGACTACCTGAAGGACTATGATGTAGTTCTTCGGATCGATGAAGATTGTATTTTACAAAGTGAAAAGTGGTCCGACGTGTTCGACTGTGTCACACCCGACACACCGTACCGGACACCAATGTTCGACGTCGAGACCCACGACCTCACGAACAAAACTCTGCCCGAATGGCTTGGCGAAGATGCTCACCTGTACGACCGAACCATGCCGTACACGAATGTTTTTGTAACTCGAATGGATATATGGAATCGGTCAGACGTACGTGACTGGATTGAAAATGTCCGGCGGTCGCGCGGCTGTATCAAGTACCGTTGGGGGGACCACGTGCTCCACGGTGTGATTCTCAAAAAGTTTGGAATTGGTCACGGGACCATGAACGGCTACGACTATTATCACGGAAGTCACAACCGCCACGTCACTTCAGAGTCAACATGTACAGCGTCGACCGCACAAGCGCAGTAATCTCATCCTGAATATTCTTCAGGTAGGTGTCACGTGGCAGACGGCACGCACGAGTGCGCGTCAGCAACGTCTTGAAGTACATGCGCGCGCTCGTCTTTGTTTTGTTGTTATTGCGCGGCAACACGAACCGCTTGAGCCGACCGTACTTGCCCATGTACGCCTCGGCATACGCGTCCAACAAAGGGACGATGCCTTCGTAGTACGCCTGGAGCGCCTTGTGCTCAGCGAACGAGTTGGTCGTCAGGTGATACATGTGCGCCTTTTCGCGCGAACGCATCAGAAGCGCAACATACTTGGAAGCCATTATCCGTACTGGTATTCAAGATGATTTTTTGGCCGCACGGGCCGCCCGAGCATTGGCATTCTTTTTCGCAATGTACTCCCGAAGGTTCTTTCGTTGTTCGGCCGACAGGACCACCGCCTTTAGATACGCCTTGCGCGCCACTGCCGTCTTGAGCGTGTTCACGTGGCTTCTCGCGTTCCGTAGAGGCTGGTTCGACGAACCGGCGCCACTGTTGTTTGATGAACCGCCACCACCAACATTAAACGCGTTGTTCCGAAGCCAGACACCTTTATTGCGGTAGTGCATCAGAACCTTGCGTCGAGGCATCGGTACAGTCCTCCACACTTCACTGTACGCCTTTTTACGTTGAGCGAGCGTAGACGCCTTGGCAAGGATCGCCTTGGCTTTATTATAAGTGGTCACAGGGGGTGGTGCCTTCTTGGGCACGACCGGAAACTTCATAGCCGCCAGAGTCTTGTGGAAATTCACATAGTTTTCAGTGACGACACGATATCCGGCATTTCTGAGATTCCAAACCTGGTTCAGAGCGTTATTCTTACTTTTCGCGGATTTTAATATCGCATCAAAAGTCGATTTGGTGAGATATTTAACTTCTTTGTGATGTGTCCGGGCCCAACGACGCTTGGCAGCCACTCGCTCGGCCGGCTTGAGATAATTGTACACCGGAGAGTTGAGTTGTTTCCCGGCATTCGGGTCGGTGTAATTCAAATTGTAAATCACAGGTGTTTTTGTGCGATATTTCATGCGGCACGAAGGTGATATACCTTTGGTAAACTCATTCCGGGCATATATAGCATAAGAATAATTGTGTACGTTCACCTGACCGTTCTTAAAGAACGAGTAGGCAAGTGAAACTTCGTCCCGGACGACTCGTTTAAAGTCCGCCAGGTTCCACCAGTTGCACCGGAACACCTTACGTTGATTCGAGTCAAATATATATCCTTTTTCGTCGACGATATAGCCGACGATCGAGTGATATTTGTGCTGTTCGGAACTCGACGCGAGTGAGTTTCCTATCACGAGACCGGCACACATCAACGAATACCCTGGAGCGACCGTACGAAACACGATCGGCATATATGTACGTGGACCCGCCTTGCTAATGATAAACTGTGGTTTGCGTCGACGATTCACCTTTCCGGAATAATACTTGCCTTTGAATCCCAGATGATCGAGGACTTTCTCAATCTCCTCTTGAGGATGGGCACCTGTTCCACCCTTTGCACCCTTTGCAATGGTGCCCTGAAGGTTCATGTTCCCGAGAATATTGGCCGACTTGGCAATCTTCAGGGATACGGCCCGTGGTCCGCTCAGAAGACACATATACTGATCGATAAACTTCCAAAAGTAAATCTTCTTCGTCTTTGTGAGGTCTTTCATCGGACAAGGTGCGTCAATCCTGTCGTCAAAGTAAGCCTTCTCGGCCGGGGTCAGTTTTTCATAATACTCTTGCAAGTTGGCATACATGATTTTCTGACCATCTTCGGACAACAAAAACCCGTTGAGAATCGTGTAGAACCAACACGTCCCACGAGTCTGGATAATGCCAAGGTTCATTATTTTCTATATTCATAGTAGAGATGATTTTTGGCGAGACGGTCCTCTCAAAGGGGACTCGAATATACAAAGGTCTTCGGGTTCGTTCGGTGATGCTTCGAAATACGCGCCATTTCTTTGCGACGACCAACTCGCGTGTCGCGCGCGTATACGGCCAGCCTAGCGTATACCTTGCCAAGAAGCCCCTGCGTCTGTTCACCATGTCGCCCAAGAATTTGCAGTTGCTCGTGAACAAGTATCCAGGTCTGACCAAGGAAACCAGGACGTTGTTGAGATTTGCATTGGGGGTCGGCACGAGTCGTGCTCAACAAGTCCAGGCGTACAAAGTTCTTTATGGTCCTCGGGCATCTCTCCCGGGTGCACGGAACAAACGGCCCGGCCAGCGCCTCAGCGTTGCGGACATTGACCACGACTTGGCCCAACGCTTGACGCGCGAGTTTCTTCGGCCCGAACGCTACGATGGGTACTACGCCCCGCGCGCCCGGACCATATTCCACAGCGGTACATTTCATTCCGAAATTATGTTGTGCGACGCGACTCGGTCGCTTGAACGACGTGTCGCACCGAACCGTCCACGGGCCGTCATCGACCAACGAACACTCGTGAGTTCACTTCCGCAGTTGTTCGTCGCGTACTGCAAGACGCACCGTCGTCTGACGCGCCAGTACGGTGGTTTCGTTCCGTATCTCGGCGGCGGCATGGCTGTCAAACTGTATCTCGAGGCTCGCGCCTTGCGCGCACCGGCCAAGGTTCGCAACACGTCCGACTTTGATTTTACGTTTGCGGTCCCCAGACGGCTCCGGTCTCGGGTCGACATTTCAAATCGTATTTTTGCGATGCGCCAGGTTATGTCCAGACACGTGAGCGGGTTTATCACGTGGCTCAACAAGGAGTACAAGGCGACCGGTGCAAAACTTGTCGTGGTTGATTTTGTGCCGCCGATTCGGGTGTTGCCGGCGACCGGCAAGACGGTCTACCAGGTGATTTCGTACAAGTTGCAGTTTCCAGGAATGGCCAAACCGGTTGACTTTGTCGACTCGACGTTGGCATACGTACCGGGAATCAATCGTGAACACCTGCACCTTCCGTACACGCGTCTGTATGGTATTCCGATGGAGCGCCTCAAGTACATGTACCGGAATGTCGCGGTCGTGTTGGCCGGTTCGTTCGTATATCCCGGAATCAAGAATCGTAATCCTCTTACAGGAAATAGGCCCGAAAAGGGTCTCAAGAATACGGCCCGTCTTTCGACTCTCCTACGTGTCAAAAAAAAGAGTTATGGGAACGGCACCGTCCGGAACTTCATAAAGAAGATATACCAAAGAAACGTAGACGGTGCACGTTCGCGCGCCCAACAAATTATCGGTGCTATTAAAAGAGCGTTATGAACAAGGGTATTCGCCGGTCGTGTATCCAAGTTCGTAAAGCGGTCCGGAAGTCTGAACCGATCGTTCGGCGCACCGGACGGTACGTCGAACGGTACGTTGTCAAGACGTCCGTCGTGGGATTTGTCCCTTCGGTTATGAATGATGTCGTGGTTCATCATGCACAGATGACGCCCGTCGAACTGCTCCACGTCGCGTCAGATGACGTGTCTGTGTCCAGTATGACGGCACTCGCCATGGCTCTTATGCGTCTCTTGTAAAAAATATTTATATAGAGTACGAATGGTGAACGAGTCTGCAAATATGTTTAACGCGCGGCACACGAAGAACCGTGGGTACAGAACACATCCAAAACCTATGTTTGGGACAAATACCGGTCAAAGATTCATTTCTTATCATCGTAATAACGCGCATTTACACGGCCGTACTATCTGGCAAGGCCCTTTTGGTAGATTATTTATAATAAATAACAATGGAAGAAGAATATATATTCCCCAATAAATGTTTTAGTACAGACACCGGTTGCCCTTTGCGCACGTAAACCGAAAGACCAAGAACGTAGGTCCTACATTTATCAAGGATGTTCCAGTACCATTCAGTAATTCGATAGTAAGTTGATTAATTTGGCGAATCGGCTCGATGAAAACCGCCTGAGCCGGATAATTCTGATTCCATGTAAAATGTGTGCGCTGCTGAATCTCTTCGAGCGGTACGGCTACGATTGATGCAGCGAGCTTGCTCAGATTTGCTATAGTTCCCGATGGATTGGAACCAATGTTGGACGTTTGGCCCGACACCTGGATTGCAATCTGGCCGTTCGCCCGATCGTTAAACTTGGTCGAAAGTTCATTCACGTACATGTACATGTAATTTGAGTTACCTGACGATGTTACGTTCGAGTGAGCGCTCACGGACATGACTTCGGCCTTGACGACATTTCTGAGAGACGTGTTCAGATAGACTGTGAATGTGTTGTTCGCCGGGGCAAACACAGAGTCGGCTTTGATGTAATACACTTCGTGCTCTGGATCACACATTCTTATTCTTTGTTTAGATAAAGATTGACACCATATGTATGGTACAATGGCCTCACAGCTTCTGGTCACTCGCCTGACACCAAACGCAAGCCTGCCGGCTCGTGGTACGCCCGGTGCGGCCGGATACGACCTGTACAGCACTGACGGGTATGTCGTCCTGCCCGGTCACCGTGTTGTTGTCTCTACTGGAATCGCTGTCCAGCTCCCATCCGGAACCTATGGTCGCATTGCACCTCGTTCTGGACTGGCCGTGAAGCACGGTCTGGATACTCTGGCTGGTGTGATTGACCCCGATTACACCGGTGAGCTCAAGGTGGTTCTGGTGAATACTGATATGCGCATTCCCTTTGTGATTAAGCCGGGGTATCGTGTCGCTCAGCTCATTCTGGAGAATTACACTCACGCGGATGTGGTTGAGGTTGCGGCACCCGAGGAGACAACCCGTGGCGCGGATGGTTTTGGCTCGACTGGTCTGTAAATGTGTAAAGGTACGCGCGCGCAAAAAAAAAGACGACGCTCCAGTAGTATAATCGGTTAGTACAGTGGTCTTATGAAACCATGTTTCATGTGAGCGAGCCGCCAACCCCAGTTCGATCCTGGGCTGGAGCAGCGCATCAGTGTCCGAGTGGTCCAAGGAGGCAGACTCAAGTTCTGCTGGCGCAAGCCGCGTGGGTTCGAACCCCACCTGATGCACCCTGCTCTCGTAGCTCATTTGGTAGAGCACTCGTTTAGTAAGCGAGAGGTGTCGAGATCGAAACTCGACGAGAGCAATTCTGGCCCTGTAGCATAATTGGATAAATGCATTCGCCTTCTAAGCGGAAGACTGCGGGTTCGATCCCCGCCAGGGTCGTTAAAGACATGGTTCTTTTCAATGATATATGAATGGTGTCATTGAAAAGAATACACGTGGGGATGGGGCTGGTGGTGCAAATACAACCGTAAACGGAGTTGCTTTTGAAAAACTTACGTGGAACGGGGACCGTTTGCTCCTCATGGGTTTTGTAAAAGAAAAATACTATTTGCGAAAGAAAATTGATGACGACCGCGAAATCATATTTCTTCCTCAAAGTTCGCTCGTCAAATATTGCCGGGCCACGTTTCACGTTACACTTGTTCGGAAACCTGACGAGGCGTATCTTTTTCGAAACGGCGACAAGTATCTGCTCAAAATTCTAGAGAAGAAGACCCAAAATGGTGCCGGAAGCGTCGACACAAAATTGTGCGCCGACACATGGTTCAAAGAGGAGTATCATGAATACCTCGGCCCCCAATTTACAGTTGAGTATGCGTTTTGTCTGTCGAGCGGACTTCAAAAAATGTACCTTTCGGATACGAGCAAATGGCCCGTCATGCGCAGACTGCACGCCCGTCACGGAACCACCATCCTTTTCGGCGAAGACGCTGATTACTTTGCCAAGCTTGACGAATGGATAAGCACCTCGTTCGTCTGAGCCGATGGGTCTTTTGAATTGATGGCGCGCCGAGCCACCACAATTTCGGTCGTAAACTGCGGTGACGGAAAAGCGTCCCGGACCAGTGTCACATTCGAATTACTCATGAGAAACGGGCACGGAAGTGATTGTGCGAGCCGGAACAACGATTCGTGTTCTTCTTTACCAAACCCAGATTTGGTATAGGCCACGAACGACGTGGCATTCTCGGGTGCGTACGGGGGGTCCATGTAAACAAAATCGTTCGGGTCCGAGATGCACCCGAGTGATTGTGTAAACGGCTGACATACAAACACGACATCTTTGATGAGTCTTGAGACGGCTCGCAAATTGTCCGCATCGTAGACACCGGGTGCCTTGTTGTGCCCGAACGGCACATTGTAGCCATTTGGACCCTCGCGGTACAATCCTCTGAAACCCGTCTTGTTGAGGTACAAAAAACGTGCCGGTGTAGGTTCCTTATTAAAGTCGGCCCGGACCTCGTAGTACCGTTCTTCTGAAAGATTTTCACACAAGAGTTGTAGTTCACGAATGAGTTCTTCGGGTTCGGCCTGTACCTTCTTGTACAGAGCGATGAGGTGAGGGTTGATGTCACTTGCGTACACGGTACCTTTTATTGTACGAGAGTTCAAAAGTCCCAGAAGGACGCTTCCACCGCCGACAAAAGGTTCATGATAATTGTTCATGTCGGTCGGAAACTTGTCCAGGACTTTCTGGAGCATCTGTGTTTTGCCACCTACCCATTTTAGGAAGGGTTTCATAATAATACTGCCCGTCAATTCTTTAGTCTCAGGGAGTAGTAATGGACAAGGGTTGGTTGTTTCTCATCGGTTTAGCAGTAGCATTGCTTTTATGGCGTAACCGTAACGGTACATTGTCGGACCAGTCTGTTCGGACAATGTATCGTCAGTCGGCTCGGTACGTTGTTGCGAGTCTACAGGACGAATCTGAAGTTATTCGGGTCCTGCATGCAAACTATGCAATGGGCTACCTGCTCGCCATCAAGGATGTCACGACCGACGTGGACTTTGAACGAATTACAGGTGAGCGTCTTGTCGACTTTGAAGACAAGGTGGTTGCGGCTCAAGATGTCGCGACCAAATTGCTGATAAAACAGCGTCCGGACCTCATGCCGCTCAAAGATGATATGCTTGTACGTGCAATTTATTCTCGTGACTAATGTAAATGCCAAAGAATATTGATTTGCACCGGACGGTCGTATTGCTTGCAACTATGAAGGCTATACCAGATCCTCCACCCGAACTTAAGCGCTCGATCCGTTTCATGCAGAACCGTCTCGGGGCCGCACTGGTCAAAAATATGTCAGTCCTTCCAAACAACCAGGCGCCGGCGCGTAAAAAAGGTCCAGGTCCCAAAACCCATACGATGAAGCGGAAGGGTCGTTTTACCGTGACCGGAAATAATTAAACGAGAGGTCCATAAATACTACAGATGACCAAGTGGCTCTTTATTGGACCGTCACTCTTGGCCGGAATTGGCCAGGTGACAAACAAGTATGCTCAACTTGTCGGAGGTGAATACCGTGAATTTTCAGCCCCGCCAAGTGAAGAAACGTACGATGTCGGCTTTGCGTTTGTACTTCCGATTCCACAACACATGGACTTGTGTGACCGCCACCTCAAAAAGTGTACCAAAAAAATGTACATGACGGTGTGTGAAACCGAGACGGTCCATGCCGCGTACGGTCTTCTTGTCGAACGGTACAAGACGTTGTACACACCGAGTGTGTTTTGTCAGCGTGTCTTCGAACGCCAGTTTCCACAAGGAAACTGGAAGCTCCTTCGACACACGGCACATGGAAGTCCTGTTGCGCCACCGACAACACCTGAATACACATTTTATACAATTGGGAACATGGCCGATCCACGAAAAAACATACGTATGTTGCTCGAGGCTTTTGTTCGACTCGACATGGCCAACACGCGCCTGATTCTCAAGGCGACTGGACGAGAGCCGTTCGTGTGCCGTCTGCCTCGCGTGACCGTCATCAATGGCTTACTGACTGACGACCAAATGGAGGATGTTCACCGAATGAGTCATTGCTACATCAACTGTTCACACTCAGAAGGTGTAGGAATGGGGGCTGTTGAGGCTGCCGTACGAGACAAGCCTGTGATTATTACAAACTATGGAGGACTTCAAGAGTATATTCCCGGAACGCCTTTTGTGGTACCATGTTCACTTCAACCGGTTGGCCAGAATGATTTCTTGTACGAAAGTCACATGGTGTGGGGAGCGCCCGTGTTGGGTGACCTTGTTCGGCACATGCGTTACTGTGCCGAAAACCGAATCGACACATGGGATCACACCTTGACACGTGAGCTCATCGGCGACGTCACGTCGGCATTGTTGGAATACTCCAGCCAGTAGTTGGTCGCATAAATGACCAGTGCGAGCATGACAGACGAGTAGACGAGAAACGCCTGCTGGGCCTTCAGGTACAAGACAAAGTCGTCAAGGGCCTGGAATCCGACGGGCTTGGACAAGATGCGCGGGACGAGCAGGATGATGAGGGCGTTAATCAAAAGAGCCTGTACGTACATTACAATACACACGTAAAAAAGTTCACTCCATTGAAAAGTGCTTCTTGCAAAATGCCCCGCAGCCTGAAGCGGCCCGGAATGGGCACTGACGACCTTCGAGGGTGCGAGCTGTACACTGGGGTCCGACCACCTGGTCCTTCTTCTTTTTGGTCGAAGACCCGGCAGGCATCGGAGGCGGGCCGAGCGGTGGCGGAGGACCAGTGAGCACAATCATCTTGCGACGTCCTGCGTCAATCGCCAGAGCACGTTCGCGCATCTTTAAAGCGCTCGAGGCAATCTTGGCCGGGTCCGAGTGATACTTGACAGCCATGGCGTACATGGAATCCCAGGTGGGCGTCATTGTGTTTGTGGATGAGAGTTCCGTGTGTGAACTGTGACGCTCAAGACAAAACCTAAACTTTTTGGCACCGAACCGTCACAAATTCACGTCCCGTACAATTGACCGTTCCTTTTGGAGCGATACATGTAACGTCTGCACCGGTCGCGACAGTCACATTGACGCGTCCGTCCCCCTTTTTTTTACTAAACCAAGCTGCGATACCCGCAGCCCATTCAATATCTTCATTCGGAACAAGAGTGTTTTTTGTGCCGGTACGTAGGACAACATGGGCCCCGGCACAATCTCGTGCATGAAACCATAAATCGTATGCTTTCATGCGCGATGACAAGTTGTGATTTTCGTGAGCATCTAGGCCTACCAAAACCTCAAAGTTGTTCGGTGAGCTCAGATGGCGCATTTTGTTTGTGCCTTGTTATGAAACCATCTTAAATGTTGTATACACAACCCGAATTTCCTCCACGTAAGCGGAGTACCAGGTGGATCGTCGATTCCTTCTGCACATTGTAGTCACCGAGCGTCCGGTCGTCTTCAAGCTGCTTCCCGGCAAAGATGAGACGCTGTTGGTCCGGAGGAATGCCTTCCTTGTCGGAAATCTTCGCCTTGACGGACGAAATCGTGTCGGCCGATTCAACCTCTATGGTAATGGTCTTGCCAGTGAGCGTTTTTACAAAGATTTGCATCTTGACATATGGCGCTACAATTTTTTAATTGTAGCGCGCTGCAATGTTTCTTCTCACCTTTGCCGTGTGAATCTTTTTCAAAATAGGTGGTCGAACAGTGGTTGCCAACATGAGGTTACCGTTATTAGGATTCTTGACCAGTACAATTTTGGGTTTCCGTGTTTTGGTTCCACGCCAATGTCTCTGGATCAGTGTCGCTGCAATGTTCAAGATAGCCTTGAGCCCCTTTGCGACACGCTGATTATAACTAGGTCCGACTGAAGCCTTGATACGATTGTACGCATTTTTATAGTTTGCGTTTGTTTCCAACTTATTTCTGTTAATCTGTTTTTCGAGATAAGCGAGCTGGATATTATACGCGGGATGATTTTTTGTCAAATAGTTGAGCAAGCGTTGAAATCGAGCCGGGGTATTCATTTATTTATTACGAAGAAAATGTTTTATACCATGCCATGTAGTAGTCGCCAGCCTCTGGTGGTTCAGCTTCGACGACCGATGTATCGTCGACGTGACGCCACGTTCCCCGATGCTTGACGTACGCGGTGTAGTGACCGCCGTGAACAGACCCTTGATGGACAACCAGACCGAACAACGTGTGGTCCGGACCGTACGTCCGTGGGACACGAATAGTCCGGCGCGCATCGTACTGGCTGAACGAAACCATAAATACCGGGGGCAATTTTGTAACCCGAGTTTGCTTTACCGCCGCATGGTATGTATTGCCGGCGTCATCAATATAGCCCGCAAAAGCCTCCGTCTTTTCGTGCCGCCGAATGAGTTCTTCGAGCGTCTGGCCGGATGTTTCCGGTGTGAGCACGAGCGTCGTAAACTCGTATTCTTTGGTCGAAGTGCCCTTGGGATACGTCACAGTCTGAGACTCGGTTCCGTTGAACATGCCTTGGACAAATCCGACACCGAGTGACTTTTCAAACGTGTCAATGAGCTCGAGGACAACCTCTTGGACGTCGTGCGGCCAGCCATTGCCGAACCGAGGGAAGCGCTCACAGAACGCCTTGTGGAACGGGCGAATGTCCGGGGCCGGCAAAGACTTGCGCCACAACTGGTTTACGAGCGCAGAGTATTCGCGGGTCACTGCGCACTCGCCAGTGTATGGCGTCTTGAGGAGCCGGTTGGACAACCATGGAACATGGCTTAAACACTGCAGTGCAGAATTGAGAAAGCACGTATTGCCAAGGTTTTCCAAACCCTTGACCATATTTAGAAACAACACTCGCCAACTCTCTAAACCAGACATGGAGGTTGCCCGTTCTCTCTTTGACACGTGGGAGCCTATTATTCGCAAGCACTGTACCAAGGATACGAGTGAGATTGAGATTCGTCTCGGCAAAATGAACCGTGGTTCGTTCGATACGAATGTCACCAAGGAGACATTCGACAAGGTGCTCCGGCGTCTTCATCGCTACAAGGGCTGGGAGAGTGTCACCGAGTCGGACACGATTATTTACCATTACCCGAGTAAGCGTCGTGCAACCTATGACAATGTCACTGAGGACATCACCGAAAGTGTCATCAAGAAGCGTCTCGAGGTGAATGACGTGTCACTGAACGGCCACCCGTTTGATGCGCGTCTCGGTGTCTCGAGTGAAGTGCCGATGGACCATGACCCGGAGGAGGAGGCGACGAGCGTCCGCAGCAAGAAGCGCACCTCTTTTTTGCGTAAGAATCTTCGGATCGACGTGACGTGTGTTACTGGCGATCCGCAAGACCAGGATTGCGACGACGAGAATCAGTACCAAATTGAGCTCGAGCTTCTGAGCGTTCCCGAGTCCAAGAATGAACTGTTCAATATGGTTTACAAGGTGTTTGACGTGTTGAAGATTATGACCTAGAGGAACCTAGGCATGTTGACATAGACGGGCGAAGGTGTGCGGGAACGAGGCGCCGGTGCAGGTGCCGGGGGTGAAGGGGACGGTGACGGGACGGGGCCACGTGTCGCCTTTATATTCTTGAGCGCGGCGTACCACGTCTTTGGTGGTTTCGATTCGAAGTTTCCGTAGTTGTTTTTGAGATAGGCTTTGGCGACCGCGAGACGTTCAGTACGCGTCAACGTGTTAAACTGGCGCGCACGTCCGTTGCGCAAAATGCGATTATTGTTTTGGAACGTGTACGCCTTGCCGTTCAGGACCAGATTGGGACGTGATGGCCCGGCCGACGCGGGAGAAGGACCCACCTTGTTCTTTATCATCTTGAAAATCTGAGCCGCCGTTTTGTTCTCGGATGCCCCGGCAATGTTCATGTTCCGGGCCATTCGAACAAGTTGAGCTATGGTGTACCGTGAGTACTGTTTGCCGTTGATTCTGTCACCATTGACTTTGATGGCGGCGCGTCCAGCCGGGCTTGCATTTCCGGTGATGCCGAAAATGTTCCGGACCCGTTGAGGCACGGGAACGCCCGCGTCGGCATACGCCTTCAGAACCGTCTTTTTACCGGCCGCCTTACCGGCCGGTACTTTATAAAAGTACGGTTGCTTCCCTGGTCCCGGGCGGACATAAAACCCTGGCCGGTTCGCATTCCAGTTTGGTGCGCGTCTCGGTGGGCTCTTTATCTTTGGGGCAACGGGTGCCGGCCCAGGCATGTTGAGCGCCTCCCAAAGGTTTGCGCCCTCGACATTAAACAGACGCATGACACTCGGTGGAATGTCGACACCATGGGTTTCATACGCCCGGAGAACCTTTTGGCGCACCAGTGACATGGTTGGGACGATTGGATAAAAGCGCGGAAGACCGTTCGGACCCGGTCGGACGTACTTTCCGTTACGTGTGTTTGAATAGCTGCGAGCCTTCGGGTACCGAGTGTTCAGTTTTGCGAGCTTCTGGGCGTTCTTGTTTCTGGCCGACACTGGGATGTTACGCATACGCGTCGCGGCCAATGGTTCATAGACGGGCCGACCAGCCTCGTTCACCATAGGACGCCCGGCCATGTTACGAGCCCGTTCACGTTTGAAGATGTTCAACGGACCAGTGTATTGAATGATACGGTGAATGACGCTCGGTACGACCGACAAGTCTCTCGTTCCACGAATGAGCACATTGCCGTTTGTAAAGAAGCTCAGCGTCATGGCTGGTTGTTTCCAGTGAACAATCGCCGCCGGAAACAACTCTTCGTCGAGTGACGCAGTGCCGACCGTATGAGGTACATGCCGAATAAATTGGGCTACAAACTCGTCGAGCCGGAGTGTATGGTCGATGTTGATTCGTCCGTCCAACTTTGTCATCTTGACGTTTGAAATGTTGACTCGCGCACCGGGAAAGAAACGGGTCGCAATTTTACGAAGCACGGGTTCGTATGTCGATTTTCCAGATGTGGTAATTTGCAGCGAACCGCTCTTGTGAAAAACGGCTGCACCGCCACCTTCGATTCGAAAATTCCAGTGGTTCACACCGACGGGTGATCCGACGACGCCGTGCGTTTTTGTGAGACGGCACGTCGCCGGGTTTCCGATGAGCGTCCGGCCCTCGACCGATGCAATACCCGCTGGGAGAGACGCCGGAAGGACAAACGCACCCCATGGAAAATAAAGAGTGACTGTCCGGGCCGTGATGACAGGCGTACTCAGTTTGTACCCGTCGGACGCATAGTGCGTCTCGTTCACAAATCCGGTTTTGCGTGACCGGAACGCCTGTTGTATTTTTCGCGCGGCCGCACTCGCCATTACTTTGGTCAGAGAGTTTTTTCTACACGTCGGCGACAATGTCGTTCGTCACGACATCCAGACCGTAAATGACCGGCTGGGACGCATAGGCGTTTCCGCGATAGACGCACGTCTCCGTCCGGACTTCGATTTCGCGAGCCGAGAACGGGCCGGCGTACGTGTCCGGATTGAAGCGACACTTGCCGAGCAAATTCTCTTGACAATGTTGGTGGAACATCTGGACGAAAATCTTTTGCGGACACGACTTGTCCGGTCCGTACACCACCTTCTCCGTCGACGACAGAAAGTGTTGCAGTGGATTTGTGAGCATCGCCACCTGGTTCTGAACCGTCTTGAAGTACTCTGGCAGAACGTTCCAGATGTCCTGGTCGCTGTACTTGGCTGCGTATTCGAGGTACGCCTTGACACACTTGCACAAAATGGCTGGAATTTCAGCATCCAGCTTCTCGTCCAGGTGCGGGTCAGCCTTTTGCACCTGGCGACTAAAGTTCCACGTCACGAGACGACGGAGCACCGATCCAGAATTGTCACGGTAGCCCGGAACCTCATTGCCGGCCAGAATACCGGGCACATTCCAGGTCATCGAGAGCGCCTTGTCGTTCTTGCGTGCAATCGAAACATCCTCACCGGATACCATCGACTGAAACTCCGCCTGTTCGAGCGCCAAATCACCCTTGACCTCTGGACTGATGAACATGAAGCCGTCGTGAATGGACCAGAGACCAAACTTCTTCTCAATGTTGTTCGAGAGGGTCCGAACATCCTCAGAATCGTAAAACTTTTTGCACACCTTTGTGATGAGGGTCGACTTGCCCGAACGCGCAATACCCTTGAGGAACGGAATGACTTGCCAGCCATCCATCACATTTGTGTCAAAACAAAGACGACCGATGAACACGTAGAGCCAACGGCACACATCCTCTGGAAACCGCTGGTAGGTCATCACGGACTGCATGTGCGGTGTCGGAATGTTGTACCAGTCGGCGACATCTTCGTAGTGATCAAACTCTTGATCAAAAAACTTACAACTTACGATGGTCGGGTCGAGGGTTTGACACTCGGGCGTATCGTACTTGTAAAACTTGGTCACATACTTTTCGTCCCACTCGCGTCCGACAAAGATACCATTCCGGAAAGACCAGACGTTCCGGTTCTTTTTGATTTCGGGAAACTGCATGTCACGACAGTTGGTCAGGTGCGTGATGGTGTCACGGACGATAGAGCCCTTGCTCGTCAGGTTCCGCCACATGTCATACTTGTCCTCCTTTTGCGTGTAAAAATACACAAACTCCTTGATTTCCATCACGGGCCGCCACGCCTTGGTCAGATGGCCCTCGCCCGTCTCAATCTGTTTACAGCACTGACCCTTGTACCGGCGCATCTTCATGATGTACGTCTGGTTCAAAAGGTACAGGAGCAGACACTGAAACGCGCTCGGTTGCTCCTCAGCCTCGCCGGTCGTCTCGATCGTCTTGCACCGAAACATCGACGACTCCATGTCACCCTGGATCGGCGCCGTACAGGTTGGGTGGTTAATCCGCTCGAACGAACGGACGTACCGAAAAATGATTTCGTAGGCGTCATCAGCCGTTTCAATCAGGCGCATCATACGGAAGGCGACCCGAAACTCGTCGCCGTTCACGTCAACGGTCGGACGATCCTTCATACCCAGTTCACTGGAACGATGGTACAGCTCGGAAAAAAGGTTTACCAGGCGACGTTTCTGTTCTAGAATCCGCTCGAGATCGACATTTTGGGGCATGCCGTTCGCGTCTAGTTCGTCATCCCGGAAGAATTGGCGGAACCCACTGGTGAGCGGCAGAAACCGATCACCCTTGCAGGTCAGACCCATCTTTTCCTCGAGTTGTCCGATGAATACTTCCAGTCGCTCTGGGGTGAGCGAGCTCACCTCGGAACGAAGAACCTCCATTCGTATTTCGTGGTCGTGATTCGGTGCATGATCACGCTCGATTGTGTGCACATTGTCCATTGGTAGTACAGGGCAAGAAATTTTTAAGCAGTGGGTGCGGGTGGCTTGGCCGACAGAGCCGACAGAATCTTGACCAGAATGACATTTTGCTTCTCCAGGTGCTTGGCGATCGCCTCGGTCGAGCCGGCCAGCTTGTCCAGGACGGACGTGATGGTCTCACCCTCGTCGGTCGTCAGGAGGGACACCAGTGCATCCTCGCCGCCGTCAAAGTCCATGTCCTCATCCATATTCATCTCCTCGTCTTCAGGGATGTTATCGTGATCGGCCATTGGTACTTTGTACAGACATAAAGTCTTTAATAGTCTGGCGCGCCCTGAGACCCCCGAATTATTTTCTTGGCGTATGGTAAAATGGCTGGTGGACTTATGCAACTCGTAGCTTACGGCGCTCAGGACGTGTACCTGACCGGTACGCCCAAGGTGACCTTCTTCCAGGCGGTGTACAAGCGCCACACCAACTTCGCGATGGAGCTGATCCAGCAGACGACCAACGGTTCCCCGGCCGCCTCTGGCCGCGTGTCCGTGACCATTGCCCGCAACGGCGACCTGGTCGGCAACATGCACGTGGCTCTGCAGCCCACGTCTAACGTGCTGACCTCCAACAATGTTGGTTTCGACACCAACTGGGTGGCCGAGCGCGCGATCGCCGCGGTCGAGCTGACCATCGGTGGCCAGCGTATCGACAAGCACTACCAGACCTGGTGGCGCCTGTACGCCGAGCTGTTCCTGAACGAGTCGGACAAGATTGCCTGGGGCAAGATGACGACCGCAGTGAACGCCACGACGACCACCTCCGTGAACAACCGCGTGTACCTGCCCCTGCTGTTCTTCTTCAACCGCAACCCCGGTCTGTACCTGCCCCTGATTGCCCTGCAGTACCACGAGGTGCGCCTGGACTTCGACCTGACCACCTACTACGACAAGTACTTCGGCACGACCAACGCGTTCGAGGTGTGGGCCAACTACATCTACCTGGACACCGAGGAGCGTCGCCGCTTCGCCCAGAAGGGCCACGAGTACCTGATCGAGCAGGTGCAGCACACCGGTGGCGACTCTGTCGCCAACGATACCAGCACGCAGCTGATCCGTCTGTCCTTCAACCACCCCGTGAAGGAGCTGATCTGGTGCTACACCAACCCGAACTTCAGCGCGACGGCCAACCTGAACCACATGTGGAACTTCTCCACGAGCACCGCATCCGTGGCAGTGTCTTCCAACGTGCAGGCCTTTGCCTCTTCGAACAACTTCGTGTTGCCACACCTGTGCGGTGCGCCTCACATCGTGAACTTGACTGGCTCGACTGGCACGACCATCTTCTCCGTCCTGTCCGGCAACGCCAACTGCTACTGGGTTGAGGAGGGTCTCGCCGTGGCGGCTGCCGCTGCACAGCCCGGCGTGGAGGTGGGTCCCCTGAACCTGTTCAAGGTGGTGCTGAACGGCCAGGACCGCTTCAAGGAGCAGAACGGCAAGTACTTCAACCAGGTGCAGCCCTTCTACCACCACACCGGTACCCCCTACCCGGGTATCTACACCTACTCCTTCGCCCTGCAGCCCGAGGAGCACCAGCCAACCGGCACCTGCAACTTCTCTCGCATTGACAACGCCCAGGTGTCTGTCGTGCTGAAGGGCTCTACGATGACCACCCTGCAGAAGCTGTTCGCGGTCAACTACAACGTGCTGCGCATCCAGTCTGGTATGGGCGGCCTGGCCTTCTCCAACTAGAGAACCAAACAGTACACACAATCATAGAACGGGGGAAACCCCAAAAAACAACAAAACAACCTTATTAGTGGTTGTTTTGTTGTTTTTTTCTCTTGTATAATGATAAATGGCTGGTGGACTTATGCAACTCGTAGCTTACGGCGCTCAGGACGTCTACCTGACCGGTACCCCCAAGGTGACCTTCTTCCAGGCGGTGTACAAGCGCCACACCAACTTCGCGATGGAGCTGATCCAGCAGACGACCTCTGGTACCGTCGGTAATGCTTCTCGCGTGTCCGTGACCATTGCTCGCAACGGCGACCTGGTCGGCAACATGCACGTGGCCCTGCAGCCTCTGGCGCCCAACGGCACGACTCTGCCGCTGACCTCCAACAACGGTGCATTCGACATGAACTGGGTGGCTGAGCGCGCCATCTCTGCGGTCGAGCTGACCATCGGCGGCCAGCGCATCGACAAGCACTACCAGACCTGGTGGCGCCTGTACGCCGAGCTGTTCCTGAACGAGTCGGACAAGATTGCCTGGGGCAAGATGACCTCCATGTCCAACCCGAACACGACGCAGACCTCGGTGCCCAAGGTGTACCTGCCTCTGCTGTTCTTCTTCAACCGCAACCCCGGTCTGTACCTGCCTCTGATTGCCCTGCAGTACCACGAGGTCCGTCTGGACTTTGACCTGACCCAGTACTACTCCAGCTACTTCGGCACGACCAACGCGTTCGAGGTGTGGGCCAACTACATCTACCTGGACACCGAGGAGCGTCGTCGTTTCGCCCAGAAGGGTCACGAGTACCTGATCGAGCAGCTGCAGCACACCGGTGGTGACGCCCTGACGTCTTCGAGCACTTCGGAGGGTGCCGTGCAGACTGTCCGTCTGACCTTCAACCACCCCGTGAAGGAACTGATCTGGTGTTACCAGAACCCGACCGCGACCGCCCAGCAGACGACGCAGCTGAACGGCATGTGGAACTTCTGCTCGTCCACGTCCAACGTGAACGTGACGTGCGACCCAAGCAAGATTGCTTTGGCCGGTACGATTCACCCCCACGTGGTTGGTGCTCCTCAGCTGTTCGCACCAATGGGCGGGTCTACTTTTTTCCTGACTTCCAATGTTGTGGTTCCAACCGCTAACCTCATTCCAGGTAACTATTCTCTTCAGTCGAACGTCCTCACCGGTAACGTGTTCTGGATTGAGGAGGGCACGCAGTCGGCCGGCACCTCCAACACTGCATACGGTTACGAGGTGGGCCCTCTGCACCTGTTCAAGGTGGTGCTGAACGGCCAGGACCGCTTCAAGGAGCAGTCCGGCAAGTACTTCAACCAGGTGCAGCCCTTCTACCACCACACCGGTACTCCCTACCCGGGTATCTACACCTACTCCTTCGCCCTGCAGCCCGAGGAGCACCAGCCAACCGGCACCTGCAACTTCTCTCGCATTGACAACGCATCTCTGTCTGTCCAGCTCAAGTCCAGCGTCGCAACCACCACCCAGAAGATGTTCGCGGTCAACTACAACGTGCTGCGCATCGCCTCTGGCATGGGTGGCCTGGCCTTCTCCAACTAGACGTAAACTCCTCGTTTGGCCTCGAGTTCGCGTTGTTCACTTTTTGACAGGTGGTCCATGGAACCGGTCTTGATGGCCCGAATTTCAGGACCGCTCAGCGTCACAGCATCGAGGACATAGTCTTGGAATGCTTCACACGCTTCAGGTACGATGGGTTTGATAATTTCAAAAATTGTATGGGCCGGTTCGCGAATCTCACTCTGAGCGTCGTTTCCCATGCGCAGGTGTAGAAAATGAAAAAGATTGTGCAGGTTAATTTTCCAGTAAAATTCAGTATAAGTACTCTGAGGAAGGTGCGTCCGTGCAAGTTCACGTGCGACGCCCCGTCGTACGAGTTCATCGTACGTGTGAAATGCAAGGTCACAAGACGCCTTTTGTTTCAGACGTATCAGCTCACTTCCCTCGACGACGCCATGAGAACCCTGACGGGCCGTCAGGCTTTGACTCCGAAGCTCGTCTGGAATGAAAAAATCATCCTTGATGACCGAATAACGCGCCGAAATTTCATTCACAGACGCTGAACGGTGACGAAGCCATTGGCGCGCCACAAAGATTGGCACTCGGATATGAAACTTGAACTCGACCATCTCGAACGGCGTTGTGTGCTTATGACGCATGAGGTATCGGATGAGTGCCCGATCGTCATTGATCGTCTTAGTCCCTTGACCATATGATACTCGAGCAGCCTGTACAATTGCTGAATCGTTTCCCATGTGGTCGACCAGCCGGACCGACGTCGTCTCCATTGGATACAAAACAGGTGCAAACTTTATTTGTTGACGATTAGTAAAATGGTCCAGCTGAAGTTGTGGCATAAAATTCTCATGGCGGTGGTCATTATCGTCGCCGTGATTTTGGCTGCTCGCTATCGCCAGAGCAACTACACTCCACCAGAATCCACCGTGACTGTAACGCCTCCCGCACCTCCCGCACCTCCGGTAGTTGCCCCGGAACCTCTTCCTGCCGAAGTGCCTCCGCCACCCCCACCACCGCCTCAGGAGCCAGCGCCAGCACCGGCGCCGCCAAGCACCACCACAGAGGCCCCCTCTGATATAAATGGAATTGGTGCATTTGATAAGATTGCCGGCGAGACAATGTACGATTATGAGACTTCGATGGCACCAATGGAGGCGTCGGCCCCAATGGCACCCACGGCACCCACGGCCCCAGAGGCGTCGGCCCCGATGGCACCAACTGAGGCGTCAGTCGCAACGCCCCAGGTTGAG
>Ga0222712_10001439_pt1 | contig 29375 bp, 16 predicted proteins | sample C33_657DmetaG_FD_165043 | JGI IMG/M metagenome (GOLD analysis project Ga0222712, IMG submission 165043) | Estuarine water microbial communities from San Francisco Bay, California, United States - C33_657D | ecosystem: Environmental > Aquatic > Marine > Unclassified | place: USA: California... | reverse complement strand
GCGGTCCGGGTGCCGTTGGCGGCACTGGCGGTGTTGATATAATAGCGGGTGCGGGCGGAGGTGGTGGTCGAATTTTACCTGGTGCGGGCGGCGCCGGCGGGGCCTACGGCGGTGGCGGTGGCGGTGCCGGTGGCGGTGGCGGTGGTCACCAAGATTTAGCTGCGAATACGAGATCTGGTGCGGCCGGTGGTGGTGGCACCAATCCTGGTGGTAATGGAATTCCGGATGCGTTTACTTTTTACACCGGTGCTGGTGGCGGAGGTTGGGGTGCTGCCGGCGGTAGCATTGGCAGTGGAGGAAGCAGTGCTGGTGCAGCTGGTGGTGTAGGTGGCAAGGCCGTTGAAACCAATGGTTTCCCTGCGTTTTTTTCCAGTGCAGGTACTATCTATGGTGCAGTTTCTGGGTATGCTCCAATATCCGGTGCATTTTCAACTGCCGTTGTATCAACGCAACAAAATTTAAATCTTCGAACCTATGTTGTGAATTCTGGATGGGATCAAATTGCCACTGCCACAGTCACCATTGCCGGGGGTGTTTATATTTGGTCGGCCAGTCGAACGTTACATGCGTTGACCATCAATGGTAGTTGGCCCAACGGTATTACCTTGGATAATCAGGGATACATCATGGGACAGGGTGGTATAGGTGGCACCACCGGTGATTATCCAGGAACTACGCGCGATGGCGAAGGTGGGGGTCCAGCAATTCGAATAACCCTACCAATTATTTTGAATAATCGAGGATACATCGGTGGCGGTGGTGGTGGTGGGGGCGCGGGCAGTTATCGCCAAGACAGCATAAACAACGAATCGGGCGGTGGTGGTGGTGGGGGTGCCGGGGGTGGCGGTGGTGGTGGTATTCGCGGTTCCGCAGTAGGAACTTTTGGCAATGTAGGGACTCTTATTGACGCTGGTGCTGCTGGAGCAACCACACCTGGCACCAAAGGCGCGGATGAAATCTACGTAGGTCGCACGAGCAGTGGCGGTGCTGGTGGTGGCAGAATCATGCCTGGTGTGCCGGCTATAGCCTGGGGTGGTACACCAACCCAGTTATTTCTAAATGTATCGATAATTGCAGCCGGCGGCGAGGCCGGCGGTGCTGGCGGCGCCAACACTGCATATCAAAATCCTGGATCCTTAGGTGGCAATGGCGGTGGCGGCAATGCTGCTGGCGGCGATGGCCGTCAGGGGTCACAACCGTATCGCCGAGGTGGTGGTGGTGGTGGCGGTGGCGGGTGGGGTGCTGCTGGCGGCGCTGGAATATTTTCTCCTCCGTTGTCTGGTGGTGGAAGTTTTACCTTTGTGTTGCCAGCCGGCGCCGGCGGCGCCGGCGGTAAGGCCATCAACACCAGCGGCAATACTGTTACATATGTTAAAGTTGGAAATTTATGGGGAGCTGTAGGATGATCAAAGTCTACAAAGTTTTTAATCCATATTCAGGATCGTATCTTCAAGCAACAAATCGCAATGAATTGATTTCATCTATAGCAATACAAGCATTGGCGGCATATCGGCATCTCAGCCACGGAATGCTATATACGGTGGCGCAACTTAATTCTGACGGTTCAGAAGTTTGGGGCGTAGCCGATGATTTGGCAATCACTGATCATGAAGCTCAACAAGCCATACAAAATTTAATCGATTCAGAAATACAGGAGAATTAACATGGCGTTCGCAGCGATAGTGGGAGCAATATGTACGGGGCATGATTGTCATCCACCACGACCCAGCATAGCATCCAATAATCTTACATTTTTCATCGAAGGACGACCAGCTCATGTAGTTGGAGATACCTGGACTCCGCATGCCTGTGGTGAAAGCATACATGCTGGTATCATTGCCAGCGGCAGCAGCAGATTTTTCATCGGCGGTGTGCCCATAGCTAGAATGGGTGACGGCATTGCCGGAGATGCCAGCGGTCCATGTGGTAGTCTCATTGCGGCAAATTGTGCTACAACGTTCATCGTCGGTGGATAAATAACGATATGTCTAGAAATACTCGCACCTTCACCGACCTCGATGCAGCATTTACGTTGAATCCTCGCACTCGCGATGTGGCCACTAAAACCAACGAGGCCGCAATTCGCAACAGTATTCGCAATCTCATACACACCAGACACTATGAAAGACTGTTTCAGCCCGATCTTGGTTGTCAGGTTCATGGTCTGTTGTTTGAAAATCTATCGCCGTTGACTGTGCATGTAGCGGAACGCACCATTTTTGATGTACTGAATAAATTTGAACCCCGCATTGACATTTTGAGTATTTCTGTTACTTCCGGTGATGATGACATCAGTCTAGAAATCGAAATTGTGTATAAAATAATAAACACCAATCAACCGCTTCGGTTCAACACCACTTTTACTAGAGTACGATAATGGCTGCCAATCCCTATGTTAGAGTCACTGAACTCGACTTTGAACAAATCAAAGAAAATTTAAAAACTTTCCTTCAAAGTCAAAGCCAATTTTTAGACTATGATTTCGAAGGCAGCAATCTCAATGTATTGTTGGATGTTTTAGCCTACAACACTCATTACAATGCAGTGTTGGCCAACATGGCCAGCAATGAAATGTTCATCGATACTGCGTTGAAACGCAGTTCAGTGGCCAGTTTGTCCAAAATGTTGGGTTACACACCACGCAGCCGACGTGCGGCTCGGGCTCGATTATCATTAAGTGTGTACAATGTTCCCAATGCACCCAACTATGCCACCTTGGAACGGTTCACAAAATTCAGTGTAGCAGTGGATAATACAGTGTATGACTACTTCACTACTGATAGTTATGTAACCGAACCCATAGGCGGTGTTTACACCTGGAACAACGTCGATGTCTATGAAGGACGTCAGCTGGATTTTTATTGGACTGTGCCTGCACAAGTAACGCCAGCCACAAAATTTATTATTCCCAATGCGGATGTTGACATAGAAAGCCTGCAGATTTCTGTGCAATACGGCGGCACTGGTTCCTATGTTGATGTTTTTACTCGAGTAACCGACATCACCAGTGTAAGTCCCACCAGCAAGGTTTTCTTTGTAGAAGAAAACAGCCAGGGCCTGTATCAAATTTATTTTGGTGATGGTATATTAGGCGAAAATTTATCGGCCGGTGATGCAGTAAGAGCGCGATACATTGTCACCAACGGCACAACCGGCAACATCAGCCCCAACACCGCAATAACCTGGTTCACCAATAGTATTCTTGGTGAAACTGCCGTGGATAAAGTCATCACCACCATTACTGCACCCAGCGGAGGTCTGGATGCTGAAACTACGGATCAGCTTAGATTCAATGCTCGCAACAATTATGTTGCCGGTAATCGCACCATTACCACCATGGATTTTTCCAATGCCATCGCACAGGCCCTGCCCAGTGCACAGAGCGTAAACTGTTGGGGCGGAGAAAGCAATGTGCCGCCGCGGTATGGTACGATATTCATTAGTATTAAACCATACGATGGCTACATACTTACTGACCTAGAAAAAATTCGGCTTGTCAACAACGTGTTGGCACCACGCAGTATGCCAACACTGGAATATGCCTTTGTGGACCCAGAATATGTCTACATTGGCGTGGATGTGTATTTGAAGTACCGCACTGCCAACACCACGAGATCAGCACAACAAATTCAAAGCTTGGCGCTGCAGAAGGTGCAGGAGTATTTTGATAATAATCTAGAACAATTTAATGCTGGATTTTATACGTCACAGTTGCAGGAAATCATACAAAACATGGATCCCTCCATCATTAGCAATATTTTGGTGATACGACAGCAAAAACGGCTGGCTCCCAATGTTGGTGAACTGTATTCAGCAGACATTCAGTTTCCTGGTAAAATACATCCCGCAGAATTGATCAGCACATTCTTTGTATATTATACTGGCTCAACGTATGCCAATGTTTATCTTGGCGATGAACCTGACGAAAGTCCGCCAAACTACGAAGGCACTGGACGCCTTAACATTTATGAAGCCGCTACCAACACAGTACTGGACACCGTAGGTACTGTGAATTATGCCACTGGTCTGGTCACCATAGATAATTTAGCCATAGCCGGCTATGTTGGTGACACTACTATACGATTGACCAGCAATTTACAGCAATCCAGTCGTGATCTCATACCACGCAATAACGAAATTATTGTGCTTGATGATACCCGTGGCAATCCAGTGGATGCAGCAATCAATGGCATTAGCATAAATGTACTTAGCACCACATCATGATCACCAGCCAAACTATAACCACATTTATTGATCAACAATTTCCAGATTATGTTCTGGAATATTATCCTATGTTTGTGATATTTGTCACCAAATATTACGAGTGGTTGGAGCAGGGCGGCAATCCTCAGAATATAATTCAAAATATTCGCTACAACAACGACATTGATTCGGTGGCCAGCAGTTTGCTGACTCGTTTCATGACCATGTATGCCCCAAATCTTCCGCTGCAACCTACGGCAGATCGCAGCATTGTACTGAAATATGTTCGACAGTTTTATCAGAAAAAAGGCAGTGAAGAAAGTTTTAAATTTTTCTTTCGAGCATTTTTCAACGACGAAGTTACATTGTTTTATCCTCGCACCATTTTGTTTAAACCTTCGGACAATAATTGGTACAACGAACAACGATTGACCATAGTAAGAACCAACGGTAACCCAGATAGTTCGGTGCATACTGTGATTGTTGGTTCAAGTTCAGGTGCGCGAGCCGTAGTCAATGCTTCGCGTCGCATCGAAGGTACCAATCGGTGGGAATTGGTGTTGCAGCCCAGTTCGGTTACTGGTGCGTTCACCAGCGGTGAAACTGTGGCCACCATAGTAACCGACTGGTCAGATCGCAGCACCAGTTTGGTCACCATGTCGTTGACTCAGACACTGCAGAGTTCGGCGGGCGTGTTTTTAAATACCCGCAGCATGCTGAGCAACGATCAGGTCATACAAGACAGTTATTATTTTCAACAATTCAGTTATGTAATTCGCACTCGCATAGGCCGAGAAAAATGGGCTCAGGCAGTTCTGCAAGAACTGCATCCCGCAGGTCTGGTGTTATTCAGTGATCTTCTGCTGGACAGCACCATAGCATCCAACAACACATCAAGTTTTTTGCGCACAGTCAATGTAGAAACTACGGTGCGTATACCCACCCGGCGTGATTTTTATATTGCCCAGGGATATACTTTTGATCGACTTGCAGACTTTCGTACTGGCACCAGTGCAACTGTGTCTGTTGGCAACATTGTCTATGATGCAAACTATGCATATCCCGGCGAAGATATTACATTTGCTTTGCAGAAAGAAGGCGATGATGTCATCTATGGTGAAATTAGACAAACCATTATACCCACTGGAGCAAGTTGGGATAAAATTCGACCCGGTGTGGGCAATCGTGAACAAATTATTACTCAAGGACTGGGCATAAACTTCAACAGAGTCAACGATCTTTATCGCAACGACAGTGCCATGACTCTGACTGCCAACACTGCGATTTTTAGTTTCACCACCAGTATTACTAACGTCACTGGTGTGTTGACTTTAATTACCTGGATCAAAGACCCATCGGGCAATGCTACCAACGAATTAGCCAATGTATTGAACATTCAAACAACGTCTACATCGTTTGCCAGTTCTACTGCAAATTTGATCACCAGTGGCCCAATAAATATCAGTGACGAAGTCCAGAGAAATTTTAAATCGGTGGCAGTAGGTAGTTCGCAAATTTACGCGAAATCTATATTCTATACCAGCAGCAACATGATAACTACGGTAAGCAGCATTACGGTGCAGGTTGGTAGTTCCTTGGTGACTACGGCACAATATTTGTTCCGGCCTTTCAATGCCAATCGTGGACAGAGTTTCAGTAGATTCAGCATATTAAGTCAGGGCAGCCCCACCGTAACCGGTGAAACCATCACAATTAGCGTATCGGTGAGTTCAGATTCGCAGTTTGCCACCACAAGTTCAGATTTTCTTTCCATTACTATGGTTGGAAAATAAGATAAATAACTCTATACATTTAACGTAGGTTCAGACATGGCCATTGTAACTAATAAATTTCGTGTAGCAGCTGCCAGCAGTTTTGCTCAAACTTTCAGCACCGACAGTATATACCTTGTAATTGGGCGGCCGCAGAGCTGGAGCGACACCAGTTATAGCACTACGTTTAGCAATCAGGCCAGCGGAACGCCTGCGGACAACAATCCGCCCAATCCCTACGACAATTATCTCAATGAGTCATCGTTTTGGCGCGATGCCATGGCTGGACTGAGATTGAACAACAGCGATGTTCGGTTGGCTACTACCCGCTACAATTGGTTACCCAATACCCGATACGACATGTATCAGCACAACATCAATGCCAGCGATCCCACCGTCAACGGGGTATTTAATCTGGCAGACAGCAACATGGTTGTGTATGTCACCAGTACGGGCAATGTCTATAAGTGCTTGTTCAATGGTCGCAGCGCACTCAATACTGCCGGTAGTTTTAGCACAGTGCAGCCCACCACCACGGGTGCAGCGCCGGAAGTTACGGCCGATGGCTACATTTGGAAATATCTCTACAACATTAGTTCCGCAGAAGCCGATTACATTACGGCTAGCTACATTCCAGTACCAACAACGCAAAATGTGTCCACCAGCAGTGGCATTCATGTTATTTTAGTGAGTGCAGCGGGAACCGGGTATAATTCATCCAACACTACTCTGACCATTTATGGCGACGGTGAAGGCGCTGCAGCCACACCAGTAATTAGTGGTTCTAGTCTCAGTACCATTACTGTGACTAATCCAGGTCGCAACTATACCTGGGCCAAAGTTATCATCAATGGTGTGGGTTCAGCAGCCAGCGCTACTGCAATTATCGCGCCTGCAGGCGGACATGGCAACAATCTACGGCAAGAATGTTCAGCCTTCAATGTCATGATTGCCGGCACCATCAGCGGCTATGCCAACAACGACTTTCCGGTAAACCAGGATTTTCGTAGTGTGGCTTTGATTAGAAACCCCCTGGTGTACAGCACTGATCAGATCACCAGCACTGGTACTGTGGCTACAGCCACCACTGGTAGAATCACCGAATCGTTGAACATGAGTGCAACGACGTCTATTACTCCAGACATTGTGCTGTCCGGAGGCAGCAGCGGTGCAGTCGGAATCGCAGTATTTGTTAGTTCTGGTACTACTCAGCTACAATATATTCAACCCGTGCCGGCAGATCGACCCAATGCTATTTTGAACAGCACCATCAACACCAGCACTGGTAAACTGCGACAATTCCAAAACGGTGAACCTGTCACTGGAGCGGGTTACAGCAACACCATAAACAGCAGCAACGGTGTAACGTTGTATGCACCAGAACTTCAGCCCTACAGCGGCGAGATGTTGTATCTGGATTATCGCCAGCCAGTAACACGGCAAGCCGGTCAGAACGAAAAACTAAACATTGTCATAAACTTCTAAGGCATCAAGGATAACCATGGATTTCAATCAATCGCCATATTTTGATGATTTTGACGAACTAAAACAGTTCTATCGTGTGCTGTTTCGTCCCGGTGTGGCCGTACAGGCCCGAGAGATGAATCAACTGCAGACTATACTGCAGGATCAAATCACTAAATTTGGTAATCACGTATTTAAAGAAGGCAGCGTGGTGATTCCAGGTCAAGTAACCTATCATCCTCGAGCTCGTTACATCAAACTGGGCAGCAGCAATTTGGGAGTACAGGAGCTTAGCTATCTCGAAGGCAAGGAAATTTCTGCAGAAACAGATGGTACTGGTCTGCGAGCCTTTGTAGTCAAAGCCATACCCAGCAATGGCATTGATCCTGATACTTTGATTGTGACTTACAACAGTGGAAATCAACAAGTCAGCGGTGGATCCAATCAAATCACTGGATTTAAATTTTTAGCCGATCAGATTCTCTATGTTGTCGACGAACCCGCACTCAACATCATTGTCAGCGCTGCCACCAGTGCAGTCACTGATGATTATACTGCAGTAGCTGCCATCCAAGAAGGTGTGTATTATCTTGCTGGTTGTTTTGTCAGCGTACCAGCAGCATCTGCGATTGTGGAAAAATATGTAACCGACCCCACTACTATTTCCGCCAAGGTCGGCATCAAATACACCGAAGTAATTGTCACTGAAAGTGAAGACAATACTTTGACCGACAATGCCTCGGGCAGTCTTAACTATGCCGCTCCTGGCGCGCATCGTTATAAAATTTCCACAGAATTCATAACTTTGCCCTTGGAAGAAAGCCCACCGGGTTTTGTTGAACTGGTGCGCATTCTTGACGGCGTTGTATTAAAAATTCAAAACCGTGCGTTGTACAATGTGTTGGAAGATACCTTGGCGCGGCGTACCTACGACGAAAGCGGCAACTACGTTGTCAACGATTTTAAATTTGATGTGCGCGAAGCGCGTAAAAACGATCGCGGATCATGGAAAGCCAGTGCCTATTATGCCGTAGGTGACTATGTTGAAGCCAGCACGGCAGGACGTTTTTATGAATGTATTCGCAGCGGCACCAGCGGTGGTACTGAACCCGGAGCGTTTGCCAGTTACGATCAATCGTCCAGTGTGACTGATGGTGCTGGTACGGGTCCAATCTGGAGATTTAACACCAATCCAGTAAACAATCGTGGACTCTACGATCCAGGTTCCACCAATGCCAATATTCAGGCTCTGGCCAATTCAAGCAACGTAGTGTTGTCATTCGGGCCCGGCAAGGCATACGTCAAGGGCTATGAAATCGACAATCAGGTCAATAGTTTTTTGACCTTGCCCAAGTCCCGCACTACGGCCAGCAGCAACAACGTAACTCTGCAGACTCCCGAAGGCAACTACATCTATGTGGATCGTACTCGTACCTACGGCGTGCCCAACACCAAGCTCGGCGGTTTGGTGTATTTGTTTGATCGTCCTATCTTCGATCCCGCCAATCAATTCAAGTTTGGTTATGGTCGACGTGTGGGTCAGGGTCGCATTAAATTTGTGGACTATGATGCCAGCGGCGGACTGAAACTTGGTTTGTTTGATCTTCGCATGGATCCGGGTCGGGTATTTGATCGCGATGTAGACAGTGTGATACAGTTTGACACCAGTGTCAGCATCATCAACCGAGCCTACAATCTCAGCGGCGGTGTGAAATATGTCGGCGGAGTTCTGGGCGGCAGCAATGTATTATGTCAGCTAAGCGGTGGTGTGAATCACAGCGGTGGTGCCACAGCGGGCGCCAGCATACCTGCTGGAACCGCATTTACAGTCACCAGCGGTACAGTGGGCGCCAATGCTAATTTTTCTGAATTTCGTATTGGTGATGTCATTACTTTTGGTTCAACTGCAAATGCAAATCGATATACTGTGCAGGCCATCAACAGCATAACATCAATAACTGTTATAGGCAGCAGTGTGGTGTCAATGTTGGCTACAGCAACTTCAATATTTGTCAGTGTACCGGCTCAGTCAGTAATTGGTGTGGGTATTCCCGGCACAGTGCAGACCAAATTTTTAAGCGAAACTCGCATCGGCGATACCGTGCGCGTTGGTGTGCATGCCACCGGCACAGTAACGCAGATCCTAAGCGACACTCGCATGTTGATCACCAGTGTAATTACAACCGCATCCATTGGTGTGGTTGGTGTGGGTACCGCCAACAGCATTGTGCTTGGCAGTGGTCTTCTACAGCCCGATATTTTGTATCAAGGTCAAGTGGCGCAGTTCGCCACTGAAGTTTATGCAAATTATGCGCTGGGTATCAACAGCAAACGTCTCAGTGGATTGTTCACCATCACTGACTTTACTGGCAATGCTACTACGGTGCCGGCACACGCTGCCATCAGACTTACTGGCACTACTGATGCTCGACTGAGTTTAGAAGCTCGAGCCGGTGATTTGATTAGCATCAATGATCAACGCATGATATTGACCTACATCAGCAGCAACAACGTAGGATTCGCTATTCGGCCGGACAGCACAACTCTGGGCAGCACTACTGCGCAGTTTCCAATTATTCGCATCAACAACAGCATCATTGATCCTGACAACGATAGTTTGATTTATCGAGTGGCAGATGTTGTACAGAGCATGCGCAACAATGTCTATCAAGTATACACTACGTATCAATTTCAGGCTGTCAGTGCCACAAATTCGTTTTCGTTTACTTTGACTTCTGCATTAAGTGGAAATCAACAGGATACCTTGGCCACCAACGATCCCAGTTATTTTATATTGGCGCGGCGCGATGTGTCTGCTCTGACCAACCCACTGCGAGTAGTCAGTGTTGTACAGTCCGGCGGCGGTTTAGTTACTGTGACACTGTCTGACAATTTGGTAAGTGGGGGTAATTATACTTTGTCGTATCCAGTGTCGCGCAATGCCAGCGATACCAATGCTGAATTGGCTGGTGGACGTCGCACAAAAACTTTGTTGGTGGATTCTACTACTACATACCTAACAAGTTCTACCGCACAACAATCCACACTGACATTGAACAACACAGACGTATATTGTCTCAATAAAGTATTGATGTACAGTTCTTTTGTGGCATCCTGGCCGGCTGCCTATACAGCGGCTGATGTGCAGGACATCACTGAAAATTATACGTTTGACAATGGTCAACGATCAGCGTATTATGATTATGCATCATTGAAATTAAAACCTGGACGACCAGTACCTACGGGCAGCGTGCGAGTATTCTATGATTATTTTAGTCACAGTGCAGGCGATTATTTTGCCTACAACAGCTATGACAACGACTATGTGCCCTATGAAAAAGCGCCAACCTTCAATGGCGTTAATTTAAAAGATTGTTTGGATTTCCGTCCCAGCATAGATTCTGGAGATTTTGAACCTCCGCGATTTGGTACTGGTTTCTTGACCAACATCACATATTTTCTGGGACGCAAAGATAAGGTCCTGCTGGATCAAAATGGCACGTTCTATACTGTGGCATCCGCTAGTTCACTCAACCCAGCCACACCAGAGTACAGCAACGAAAATTGTGTGCAATTGTATGATCTTACTTTGACGCCCTACACCAGTGTGGCAGGTTGGCCCAGCATTTCTACTAAAAAAATTGATAATCGACGATACACCATGAAGGACATCGGCGGTATTGACAAACGATTGGAAAATTTAGAAATAACCACTGCCCTGAGTTTGTTGGAAACCAATGCCAGCAGTCTGCAGATTCGCGACAACAACGATCCAACTTTGGAACGATACAAAACTGGTTTCTTTGTGGACAATTTTGGTGATACCAGCAACGCAGATTTCCAAAGCGGATCAAGATTCAGCGTAGATTTTCAAAATCAAGTTTTATATCCACACATTACTGATGATGGGTTCATACTGCGTGAAAAAATAAGCGCGATTTCTCCGACATCAACTGTGGGCGAAATGCCGGCAATTGATGGTGTGCGCACCGGGTCTGGTGCTCGATATCGCGTAACCGGTGATTTATTGACTTTGGATTATAGCACTGCGGTAGTGGTGCAACAGCCATTGGCTACAACTTCTATATCGGTAACGCCGTTTTTAAAATTGTTGTTCCAACAAACCATCGACATCAATCCAGACAGTGACATCTATGTCAACCCAGTCACCATCAACAACATTGTCAGTGAAAATACTGCCATTACACAACAACAAGCCATTAATAACCTCCGAAACAGTGGTGATGCGCGTCCATATAATATCAGTGAAACCATAGTAAATACGCTGTTAAAAAGTGAAACAATCAGCGAATTAATTCCGTTCTGCCGAGCCAACACCATTGTATTTAAAATGAAGGGTATGAAACCTCGAGCCGAACACTATGTGTTTTTTGACGATTTTGATGTCGGAGATTATTGCCAAGGCGCAATTAAAATGACCTTTACTGCGCTGGAAAATTTGGATGTCAACACCAGTCGTCCCAATGCCGGTACTGCCGGCGAATGGGGCGGATATGCTCGGTGGCGGAGCAATGCAGAAAGCTACACTGTTGATAAATCGCGTCGCACGCATTATCCTACAGACTACGACGATCGCATGCCCAGTGCTAGTTTCCGTGATAAAAATTGCAAGGCTTTGAGCCGCGGCGCAGTAGTGTTGATGTATGAGACTGTGCTTGATAAAATAGTTGAAGTTGGCAGCGGTGTGGTTGTGCATCAAGAAGGTGCCACAGCGTACATTGTCAATGGTCGAGGTAAACTCAGTGCTAAATTTATTCGAGCCAATGCCAGTTCCAACAATGGTGCGGGCTACAATTACAGCGGCGCCACTTTCCGAGTAGGTGTGAGTACTGACAATCTGCGCACTTTGAGCAACCCAACCACAGTCACACCAAACAATGTCTGCACTGACAGCACCGCCGGCACTTTCTTCAGTGATGATAAAGGTACCTTGATCATATTGATGGATTTGCCAGATCAAGACGGCGCGCGGTTTATCACTGGTCGAAAACCCATTGTGATTGTGGACGATGCCACCAATACTGCAGACAACTGGGATAGTCGAGCCACTGGAACATATACGGTGGAAGGATTTACTGTTACAACCACCAACAGTTTCCATTCCACCAAGACCTTCCGAGCCGTGCCCTATGATCCTGTGGCACAGAGTTTCAAATTGCCGGACACATTTAGCAGTGGTGCATTTATCACTGACATCGACATTTATTTTGCACAAAAACCCGTTGCCGAGCGTGCGCCAATTCGATTAGAAATTCGCCCCTGTGATTTAACTGGTCGACCCAGCGGTTCTGACATTGTACCGGGTTCAGTGGTCACCAAATATCCTGATGAAATTACTGTGGATAATTCAGCGCGCGTTGCCACAAAATTCACCTTTGAAATACCAGTGTATTTACTGCCAGATCAATATTATGCTTTTTGTTTAAAATCCGACAGCGTATATTATAAGGTTTGGATCGCCACCCTAGGTGGATTTGACATCAACGATCCCAACAAGATGCATAACTTTCAGACTTTGTTTGGTAGTTTATTTAAATCTCAGGATGGTGCAGTATGGACTGAAGATCAGTTCAGTGATATTAAATTTACCCTGAACCGCGCAGTATTCAATGCCGGCACACAAGGTACAGCCTATGTGGTTAACGAACCCATGCCTGGACAAAGTTTGGTCACAGATCCATTCTTGTTCACGCATAGCAGCACCTTGGTGCGAGTATCTCATCCTAACCATGGCCTGCGCAACGGCGATTACATACGATTTGGCAGCGAATATTGGAGACAACAATATGAAACTGCAATTTCTTTAAACACCACTGTAACGTTCCCTGGTGTTAACATAGAAGTCGCCAAAATTTTTGGTAATACGTTGGAACGTGATCAAGTATACTACGACGACACAGTAGCTAGATTCCAGGTCAGTGAAGTAACACTGAACAGCTATGTTATTGACCTGGCAGATACGGTGGCAGATTTGGGCGTGGGTTCTGTAACAATACCACCGCAACGATCTTCTGGAGGCAATGATGTCATTGGATATGGAAATCTGCAATATCATGTGGCAGTGCCGGGCGCCAAGGTCATGAATTTCCAAGAAACATCATTGTCATTTGATGTCGATACTGTGAAAGGTATAACCTATGATTATGATTCAAGTAGCACAGACTACAGCGTAAAAAACGATGGTGGCAACATCAACGTTGGCAAGGTGTTTGACGAACCTAAAGTCATACTGAGCTCAATCAATGAATCTTTGAAACACCCCGCATCGCGTACCTACACCAACGGAGAAACTTGGCAGCATAGCTATGTTGGTAAGTTTACACTGGACTCCACGTCGGATCATGTAAGCCCAGTTATTGATTTAAGCACCCTGTATGTGCGCACCATCACCCATAATATCAACAATCCCACAGCAAGCTCACGGCTGTACAACAATGGTTCGGTGTTGCCTGCATTGAATTCTAGTTCTGCACCAGTATTAATTAAACAGGTTGTAACTGCCAATAATACTACAATTAGTTTCGATTCCGGCACCAGCAGTATGTCGTCCACTGCCGGTACATTCAGTGCTTTGGTGCCGGGCAGTTACATTGTAACTACCGGAGATGTAGTCAATGGCTACAACATGAACAGCAGCACTGGTTTCTTGGTTACTGGTGTGAGTGCCGATGGCAGCACAGCCTTCCTCAGTGGCAATGTCATCAACGTTCAATCCGGATTCAACATCACTGTGACTCAGTTGGCCAATTATGTAGATGAAATTGGTGCAAGTTTTGGTTCCATCCAAAATAAATATTGCAGCAAAAAAATTAATCTCACCAATCCAGCCAGTCAGCTCAAGCTGATTTTCCAGGCTTCGGTGCCACATGAAGCCGATTTTGACATATATTATAAAACCGGACCAGCAACCGCGGACTTTACTCTGCGGCCCTGGACTCAGTTCCAACCATTGCCCACCATTAACAAGACCACCAAGCGTGATGATTTCACGGAATTCACCATTGACATCACTGACTTTGATGCATTGGGCAATCCCAAGGATCTTCCGACATTTACTGCGTTTCAGCTTAAAATAGTGATGCGCAGCACCAATGGTGCTAGGGTATCGCAGTTTAAAAATCTGCGAGTAATTGCTCATGCGTAGTTTGATAAAAGTCGAGGATCACGAACATCTGCGTCGTGATTCTCGCACCAACGCCATTGTGGACATCAACAGTGAGGCCTACAACAATTATTTACAGTCCAAAAGCCGTCGACAGCAGCAACACCAACGGTTAGACGATCTAGAAAATAAGATAAATAACTTCGAGACCGATCTATCGGAAATAAAGCATCTGTTGCAACAACTGCTGGGACAACAACATGGCCATAACAATTAATTTAAGCGTTGATCAGGGCGCGGATTTCGAAGCCACCGTAAAACTTTATAGCAGCAACACCGACGCATTGAATCTATCGGGATATGGATTCAGTGGTCAGATTCGCCGAAGCTATGAATCGCAGAGCACATCGGCTGCATTCACCATTACATCACCCAATCCCACCAATGGCGAATTAACATTGAGTCTAGCCGACACAACTACCGCGCAGTTGCGCGCTGGGAGGTATGTGTATGACATCGTAATTACCGACACTTCTACGGGCGTAAAAACTCGAGCAGCCGAAGGTATTGTGAGTGTCATGCCTGGCGTAACAAGGTAGCACTGTGACAATTCGCAAAATAACCAATGTCACTACTGGCCTGGTAACTCTGGCCGATCTTCGCATGCCTGCTGCGTTTGTGCGGCGTGCCACCATGTCGCAGAATCGCATCACTGCGGCCGAAGTAACTGAAACCAGCATCATCAAAGCCACTGCACGCACTGCACAACCAGTGGCGGGCATCAGCTTCATTGATCGGTATCTCAACAACTATCGCGATGTTGTCACCCTGTTGGATGCTCTGGGCATCACCACCGTAAAACAACTGGTGGATGGCACAGCCTTGCTGGATGTGACAGCCTTGTTTCTTCAATATGCTCCGCAGAGAAATTTTGCGGATGCCATAGCGGCCATCGATGATCTGGTTTCTCTGATACTGCTGGCCAATCGTTCTGCGGATGATCAAATCATTATTGGCCAAGAACTGCAGCTGTTCTTTGACAAGTATCAGTTTGACATAATAGACCCTCTGGATCGACAACGGTTCGACCTTGCAACATTTAAATCGCACAGCATTGACTTTGCTGATCAAACTCAATTCACCATTGCACGCAGTTCGCAGGATCAAACTCAGGTTGACGATCAGTTAGAGTTTGGTCATCTTCGTGGTTTGTTCGACGTTGCAGTGACCAATTCTAAGTTGACTTGGTTGGCTGATCTGGATAAACGTCACATCGTATCCATTGATTCGATCCGAACTTTCAGCATAACCAAACTGTCACAGGAACTGGCAGCGGTCGGCGATCTGCACGCACTGCTGTTGCAACGACCGCTGCTGGACGACAACACCATCACCGATTTGCCGTCGTTGCAGCCCGAGCCCAGAAAGTTCGAACTCATCACCGTCACCGACAATCGACTGGGTTTCTTCATCGGCAAGGGCATACGCGATGATCAAGGACTGACCGATTTGTTCCGAGCCTTTGATGGTCTGACCTACACCATGACCTATAGTCTGCGAGACAGCTTTGGGTTCAACGATTTCTTTGCCCGCAGATTCACAGTGGTGCGAGGTGTGCGTGATGGATTTGCAGATGCACAGATCATAGATCAACGCAGCTTCAAAACACTGGCTCGACCGGTGCGCAGCACAGCATTGTCCACACAGGATGTGACTACGCGTATCATTGGACGCGGCATCAACGATGCACTGAGTTCTGTCGACATTGAACGCTATGTATTAAGCACCCTGCGCACCGAACAAATTGCGTTGACCGATGTGGATCGACTGCGCATAACCAAGCTAAGAGCGCACAACGTACAACTCAACGATGTTGCGCGTCGCCGCGTCACCATATTTAAACGTCACAGCTTCACCGCCACTGATAGAATTGCGTTTGGCGGAAGATTCGTTTTGCGTGATAATTTTAGCACACCGGATGCATCACAAGATTTCTTTGTAAAATCACGAGCGCATAATTTCACTTTAACATCGCGCAATCGATACAATGCCACCAAACGGCTTGCCGAACTCATCAGTCCAGATCGACCCCAACCGCCGTTGTATGCTGCGTTTGTAGCTCCGGTGTACGCTGGTTTCCGGTTATTGACCGATCCCATCATCAGTCGCACCAAGGTGGTTATTTCCACTGAAAGCATTGTCGACACCGCAGATCAAACCGGTGGTCGTTTGTTGTTTACTGGCTTTGGTGGAGAACGTCAGGTAACCTTTGCGCCAGTGTCGAGTCGTAATTACGACAGTGGTTGGGTTTATGAGTTCACCACAGAATTTCAAGCCGGTGTGGTTAATCGCAGCAATGGATTAGAGCGTCCCGATGAAGGCGAAGATCTAGTATTGTCCTACAAGGTCGATGATGGTTCGTTTGTCACGGCCTGTACGCTGTGGGCCGGGGCCAACGACTGGGCCACAGCGGTCGGCACCAGTCTTACCGTGACCACCAGCGTCGCCATCAAACTCGGCAGTGCGTCACAGAGCAGCGTAACCTGGAAAATTTCACAGTTTAATTATAGCAATCCGAACTTTGACCAGTATGCGGTGCGGCGAGCCTTTGCGTTCAACAGCACCAGCAATTGGTTCCTGGAACCAACTGCCACAGCGCCTGAATTCAACCGACAGATGAGTCTGGCCGATGTGGTGCGCATCAACGACAATACCGACGCTAGCGCTACGCCGGTGCGACAGGTCTACCTATTTGATAAAACTACGCTGAGAAATTTCAAGGGTCTGCGGGATCAATTTGCTGCTCTTGAAGATCTAAGAATCAATCAATTTAAAGTCATACCGCGACAACAAAATACAGTAACCATCACCGAAGAAGCCGATCTGTTACCAAATTTCGGTAAACGTGACAGCCTAACAATACAGGATACTCGTCAGGATTTTTTCATTATTAAACGCCTGGCCGACGATGCACCGGCACTGGATCTTGTAGGTGTGTTTGATGGTTTGATATACCAGAATTTAATGAGCAAAGCCGATGCCTTCACTCTGCCTGACTTTTTTGCTCGTAGTTTTGATGCCAAATTAATTGCTCAAGTATCGGTGCCCAATTCTTTTGGTTACACGACACTGGTTGGAAATTACATACGTAATTCCGAAAATCTCGATAAATCGCCCTGGGAATATTCCAGCGGTGGGGTTGTTGGTGATTATCTCAGCGGACCTTATGGTACACTTCCACAGACCGGTAACGTTATATTGTCGACAGTGGCACAAACTGCGTTCTATGGCATCACCACAGATCGTCGGCAACATAGACTTGAATTTACTCACTCAAAATTATCAGGCACACCGTTACAAACATTTTCTGGCAGAGTAATCGCCTTCAATAGCCAAGGCAACTCTGAGACAATTGCTAATTTTTCGTATACTCCGAATACCAATTTAGCACCTACCACAGTATTTACTTCAGTGCCAAGTATAAATCCCGTGGCATTGAAAGTAGAATTTAATACTTCTGGTATAGGATATCCATTTCATGCCATCTATTCAGTTAGTTTATCTGAAATCAACTATTCTACCTATAACAGAACTGGTTTTGATACTGGTTCTGGAGTATTTTTCCGAGCAACCAACAGCACCAGCCCATCACAAGTATTACCAGTACAGACTTCGACGTCGTCGGACAGTGTATTGGTGGGATTTCCGCTGAGCTCGGCTACAAGATACAACTCAAAACAAGAAACTCTTGCATTTAATTTTAACAAAGACGCAAAACAAAGCACCAGCATTACTGTATCAGGCTGGGGCACCAGCATCACCAGCACTGCCTCGGATCGCGATTTCATCGTCATCGGCGATCCCACTACAGTAACTTCAGGTCAAAGTCGCCGCAGCGGCACTACACTGGAAAATGTTCGATATACTGTAAATAAAGCTGCGGATTTTGATTCAGGTCAGCCTGCAAGAGTCGTTGCAGGAGGCAATCGTAGCCTCCGTTTCCAGCCGTCGGAAAGCAGCAGCGAAACACTGCGGTTCGATGTAACACAGCGCGACACCGATACACAGATCATCGGTGCGGGTCGTACTGCACAGCAGGTAAGATTCAGCGGCGATCTAGAAAGAGCGGCATTCTTTCTCACCACCATAGCTCGAGCCAGCACCAGCTATACTATTACGCGCAAGACCATAGAAGGTGTGCCCGGAGTACAGAGTTCAGTGCAGGTCACCGTTGGTCCGTTGGACAACGATGCCGTGGGCGTGTTTGACTTGTTCGACAGCATAATTTTTGTGGGTCGAGGCATTGCAGACTTCCTCACCATTGGCAGCGGCATCGACCAACGACAGACTGCGGCAGAACGCATAACATTCCTGATTACGCGTCGCATGGGTGAAGGCCAGAGTGTGAACGGTGCACCGGACTTCAGCGAAATAATGCAACGCGCATTTCAGACCGTACAAAAACCTGTGAAACAAGGTCTGAACACCACCACAGTGTTCGGCAACATCACAGTAACTGCCAACGATACTGATCGCCTGTTCATTGGCACCAATGTGCCGGCGCGGCGCGTCAGCGGCGATGCACAGGAAAACGTCAGTTACTTTGTGGACAAGAGTGCGAAACTCGGTGCGGTACGAACCATTGCAGGTTGGGGCACTACCTTGGCTGGCGGCACTAGCAGTGGCGATTACGTATTGATTGGTGATCCTAGCATCAGTCCCGCAGGAACCCAGAGTCGTCGCAGCGGCGCTACCTTGGAAAATGTGCGGTATCAGATCAACGTAGATTTAAAAACCAGAACTTCTAGTATATACGCTTCAGGTCGCAGTGGTTTGATAGCGTTTGATGCCACGGGTGTGGCAGATTTTGTTCCGCTGTATTTCTACAACAACGAATTTTTTGGGCCGCGTGGTGGTGGACGTTCCTACGGAACGCGCGCTGTAGGCGGCGGCGGGCACTATGTAGGTGGGTCACAACTTACAGATGGTGGATCAACCGGCCTCGTAGTAATTTATGCCAACGATACCACGCCCATAGTATTTTTTGATGCCGGCGCAACAAGCTGGACAGTCACTGCGGGGGTTACCAGTGTAAGTCTGCATGCCTACGGTGGCGGTGCTGGTGGACACGCTGAAAGTGGAATCCCACCCAATACCTATGTTGGCGCTGGCGGTGGCGCATTTGCTGCTACCAGCAGCATCGCTGTAACCTCGGGACAAACTATCTATGTTCAAGTTGGCAACCGAGGAATTGGTACTGTTAGTGTTACTATATTCAGTGGCGGTGGTGGTAGCAGCTGGGTCAACGTTGTTAGTAATGCCATACCCACCAACACCAGCCAAGGTGTGTTGGCCGCAGCTCCTCCAGCCACACCATTGAGTCAACGCACACTGGGCGGAAGCGCAACAAGCAGCATTGGCGTGATTCGCTTCAGCGGTGGCGATGGTGTATCCAGCACAACTTCTTCACTCAATCTTGGCGGTGGCGGAGCAGCTGGGCCCGACGGACCAGGTGGACGTGGAACAACAACACGCAACGGCGGTGCCAACGGAGGACTGTCGGGTGACGAAGGAGGCTGGAACGGTCCGCTGATATCAAACCGTACCTTTAACAATACAGCAGTACAAATTTTAGACGTCGATCGCCTCAGCAGTTTTACTCAATATCAAGATACTGTTCAATCACGGGACTTGAATGGTATATTCAAGACTGTGGCAATCGCTGCCAAGGCCGGTGCTAGCTACACCATTACGCGCAAGACCATTGATGGTGTGGCCGATGCGCAGAGTTCAGTGCAGGTCACCATAACATCACCGCAACCGGATCAACTCGGTGTCTTTGATTTTTATGTAGCAAACTTCGGTACGGTGCGCAGGTTCCCCGAGGCCGTTGTGATCGGCAGCGGACTCGGTCAACGACAAACCACGCTGGAAAACGTATCCTTCCTTATTACTAAATTCTTCGGCAACGATACCGCTGTACCTATTGATCTTGTAGGTGTGTTCGACGGATTAACCTATGCAAGTTTCTTGTTGACTCGTGATGCACAGGTCATAGGTTCCGGTGCTACATCGGGCACACGTTATTTTGGCAACAAAGAAAACATAACGTTCAACATCAACAAAAACGCCAAGCTCGGTACAGTGCAAACCATTGCTGGTTGGGGCTCTACGGTAGCCGGCGGCACCAGCAGCGGTGACTATGTTGTCATCGGCGATCCAAGTCTCAATACTAATCCAACCACTTCTACGCAGAGTCGTCGCAGCGGTGCTACCTTGGAAAATTTCCGCTACACCGTAGAAAAACTCGCAGACAATCTAGTACCCGCCGCTGTTGTAGTGGGTGGTAATCGTAGTTTAAGATACCAACAATCAGAAAGCAGCAGCGAGACTCTGAGATTTGACGTTGTTAATCGCCAGTTCGATACACAGATCATCGGTGCAGGCCGCACATCACAGCTCGTAAGATTCAGCGGCGATCTAGAAAGAGCAGCCTTTGCCTTTAACCTGCCAGCCAAGGCCGGCACCAGCTACACCATTACTCGCAAAACCATCGATGGTGTGGCTGGAGCACAAAGTTCAGTGCTGGTTTCAGTGGCTCCGCAGCAGCTGGATCAGCTCGGTGTCTTTGATTTCTTTGAATCGGCTCTGGGTACAGCACGTAGGTTCGCAGATAGTTTGGTGATTGGCAGTCAGGTTATTACTCAGCTATTGATTACACGTCAGCCCCGTGATGATCAACTTGCAGTAGATGATTTGTTTTTTACCTATGCTGGACGAAAAACCGATGTTCTTACGGTTGGTTTACCCAATACGGTGCGGGTCAGCGACAGTAACATTGAGAAAATAAGTTTTTCTATTAACAAACCTGCCAAACTTGGTGTGGCGCGCACTGTGGCGGGCTGGGGCACCAGCATCACCGGTACAGCCACTGATCGAGATTTTGTGGTGATTGGCGACCCCACAGTAGTGACCAGTGGTCAGAGTCGTCGCAGCGGCGCTACCTTGGAAAATTTCCGTTATACTTTCGGATACAACAAAAACGATGGCGCTACAATTAATGATGTTGATCGTCGAATCGTTGGTTTTAAACGATCCTTGGTTGAATTACAACAAATTCAGGACAATTTAGACAAAATATTACGAGTGTTTCGTGTATTTTTAGACGACACCACAGTTAATGATGTTGTTGGTGTGGCAAGACTTCTACCAAGATTCTTCGACGATACCTTGGGTGATCTTGATCCATTGAATAATATAAATACATTGATCAGTCGTGGAACTCTACGCATCACCAATTACGTCGCTGACATTGATTACTTTGAATTTGATTATGTTGGCGAATCGCGCATTATTTCTTAACACAAGGAGTGTATCAACATGAATTTAACCAACGAGAAAACAAAAATTCGTGGTAGCGTTGATGTCAAACTTATCGGACCGGACGGGCAAGTAAAGGATACTCGCTACATCCCCAACCTCGTGGTTCAAAACGGTAAAAACTACATCGCTACCCGCATGCTGGGCACCAGCAATACTGCCAACGTCAGCGCAGTATCCACCACCATCAGCCTGACATCCTGCATGACGCACATGGGCATCGGCACCAGCACCACATCCGTGGCTGTGGCTGACACCAGTCTGTTGACCGAGGTAGTGATTGCCGGCGATATTACTCAGTATTTCCGAGCCAATGTGCAGAGTGCCACTGCCAACACTGGTGTGGTGACCTATGTGTCGACCTTCACCACCAATAACCCGCAGCGCACCCTTACTAGCAACACCACGGCAGTCACTGAGGCTGGTATTTTCAACAGCTCAAGTTCCAGTGGTACATTGACTGGCACCATGCTGTGCCGCACCACCTTTAACCCAGTGAACAAAGGTAACGACGATACATTGCAAATTACCTGGACTATTACTGTAAGTTAATAATTCAGGAGCAGCATGGCTACATTAATTTTGCGCATCCCCAAAGGATCGCCGCTTACCAATGCTGAACTTGATGCTAACTTCGCCGAGCTGAACAAAACAAAAATCCAGCTCGGCGGAGACATCGGCGGTTCAACCAGCAGTCCAGTAATTGTATCATTGCGTGGCCGTAGTGTGAGTAACACTGCGCCTACTACTGGCCAAACTTTGACCTGGAATGGATCTAATTGGATACCACAGACGCCGACAGCAGGCAGCAGCAATACCGCAGTGTTTGCCATCAACGATGTGTCCAACAGTTTCAACAACAAGACTTTTAAATTTATCCTTCGTAAAGGGCAAACTGCCATTACCGAAGGATTAGACTATGGTGATAATCGTGACTTTACTGTAATGATTGGTAACCGTAACTATGCACCTGCGGTACCGCAAGTGTCGAATCTTGGTCCTTGGATTGTGGACTATCAGGCTGAACGAACCTATACCTTTAGAGTTGCAGGTTCGAAAATATATTTCTATCGCCCCATAAAACCACGACAGACCGCAGACATACGGATAAATAATGTATCCGCTAGTCGACAGACACGAAGTCGTTATCCTTTCTCACCGAACACAGTAGTATTTGGAGATTAAACATGGCCAAAAGAGTTGTAGCCGAATATTATACTTTTTCACCGTCTACCAAGACCATAACCATACCCAACCGCATTATTTCTCGCGAACAACTGCTGTTGGTGGTAAATCAAAGTAGTAATACTGTGTTATTTAATTTCAGCGATCCGGACCTGAACATCACGAGTTATACCTGCCCGTATAGCAGTACGGGCACACAATTTACTGTGAACTACGACACCACCAGCATGAGTGCTTCCGATCCCATCATGATCATGGAGGATCAGGCTGATCAAAGCATTACTGTGTCGGAAGTCATGCAGGATCCCACCAATAAAATTCGAGTGGTTGCACCGCAGAGTTTGATCGACACTGACTTTGAATATGGTCTGCAGCCCATCAAGTGGGAAAGCATGGCCACAATTCAAAACTATCCGTCGTATTTTTATCGCGGTGGTGCCAACTCTTTGAACGTTGTAAGCATTGCCGGCGGCAACCAGGCTCCGCGGTCTACAATGACGGTGACTACCTTGGGACCACATGGTTTAAGCACCAGCGATTTGGTCAATGTCAGTTACAGCAATAACTTTGATGCCGAGGGCGCATATCCAGTGCTTACTGTGCCCAGCACCACAACCTTTACCTATACGGCCAAAGGTCAGATCAACGGCAACGTACAGAACAGCAGCACCAACGTACAGGGCGGTGGTTTAATCACCACTCGCAGTGATCAACCCATACGCATCATACATAGCACCATTGCATCTGACAATGGTGCAGCTTCACCAGGATCGTTTGTCACCATAACCACCACTGGCAAACATGGTTTGTTGCGTGGCTCGCCGATTCTGGTGAACAGTGCCACCACCGTCACCGTCAATGGTTCATGGGTGATTTATGACGTACCTACGCCGACAACTTTCCGATTCCAGACTCCGGGCATCCAAACCGGCACACTCACGCCCACCATCGGCAACATGATTGTCATGGTGCGCCCCGAAGCCAATTTTGTGCATCGAGCCAGTGACGGTGGTGTGATGATCAATACCGTAAACGTGCAGGAAGGCATCATGGCGGCTCGACAGAGTCGACGTTATTTCCGGTATCAGAGCGGCAAAGGTATTCAGATGAGCACCGGCACAAAGTTTACGCCGAGCTTTGACATCAACACCATTAGTTCATCTGGAACTCAGTGTCAAATTACAACTCAACAGTATCTCAGCATTGCCAGCAGCACCACCATCATAGTAGAAGGCATTGAAGTTAATGCCGGCACCACCAATACCTACAATGGTACGTTTACTGCAAACTTTGTTAGTTCCACAGCAAAAACTTTGACCTACACCATGTCAGGCACACCCACGGACACCAGTCCCGGCGGTGTTGGTCAGGTCACAGTTAAAAACTGGAGAGGCGCGTCCAACCGTGTGGGTATGTTTGACATGCAGAATGGATTTTATTTTGAATACGACGGCACCACCATGTTTGCGGTGCGCCGCAACAGCACTCGTGAAATCCCTGGCACAATAGCTGTAACCAGTGGCAGCACCGCCGTGGTTGGAACCAATACCAAGTTCCACAAAAATCTTGTTGTGGGTGATTATGTTGTTATTCGAGGACAAAGCTATCAAGTTACACAGATTGATAGTGCCAACAACATGGATATTGCGCCGCCGTATCGCGGACCCTCGGTGTCGGGCATACGGTGCAATATCACCACCAATGTAAGAACACCACAGAGTTCGTGGAATCTTGATAGATGTGATGGCACTGGACCGTCGGCCTATGTAATGGACATCACCAAGATGCAGATGTGTTACATCGATTATACCTGGTATGGTGCGGGCTTTGTGCGATTTGGTTTCCGAATGACCGACGGCAATGTGGTTTATTGTCACAAGGTGGCCAACAACAACAACAACAATCAGGCCTACATGCGCAGCGGTAACTTGCCGGTGCGCTACGAAGTAACCAACCTCGGCCCATACAGCAAACTCCTGTCCGGCAGTGTTAGCAGCTACGGCGTTACCTTGGCCAGCGGCGACACCACCATGGTGGTCAAAGACGCAGAATATTGGCCCACCACCGGAGAAATCATGGTGCAGCAGGGCGCCAATGTGGAGGTCATGGCCTATGGCGGAAAAACCTTCAATAGCACCCTCAACGCCTGGAACCTCACTGGCCTGGATCGTCGAGCCTTTGGCGGGTCCACCAGCAATTTGAGTTTTGTTCCATCAGAATTTGAAGGCGGAACCGCCAATACCAGTTCACAATGCAGCGTGAGTTTCATTACCTGCACCTGTGCTCCAATGATCATGCACTGGGGCACCAGTGTAATCATGGACGGTGGTTATGACGACGATCGAAGCATTGTTTTCAGTTATGGCAAACGACGTGAAACTAATGTGAACGCCAGCACCAGCATTGCAGTGATTGCCATTCGTTTGGCACCGTCGGTGGACAACAGTGTCGTTGGTGATTTTGGTGTGCGCGAAATCGTTAATCGCATGCAGCTCAAATTGTCTAGCATTGGCACCAACTCCACGGGTCCAATGTTGATCACTGGAGTATTGAATCCCACACGATTCACTGGTGCGGGAGCTCCGGTGATTCCTGATACCTGGGGATTCACTTCGGTGTTGACCAGCATTGGCTCAGGTTCGTTGGCTCAGGTCATTGACATGACCAGCAACAACACCACCATACAGGGCGGCGAACAGATTTTTAGTTTCTTTGCCGACAGCGGAGTTCAGACATACGAACTCAACGAAGTTCGAGATCTTGGCAATGGCATGCTGGGTGGTGATGGTAGCAGTACAACACCTGGTTTCCCCAATGGTCCCGATGTGTTGGTGATTATAGCCAACAGTGTTACAACATCAGCTACAATTCTTCGGGGTCTTCGACTAAGCTGGACCGAAGCCCAGGCCTAAGGAGGCACGATGGCCGCACCAGCAACACGACAACAGCTCATTGATTATTGTCTTAGGAAACTCGGACATCCAGTAACGGAAATCAACGTCGATGACGATCAGGTTGAAGATCGCATCGACGATGCGTTCCAATACTATCGTGACTATCATTACGACGCCGTACAGCGGATATTCATGAAACACATGATAACCGCTAGTCGTATGACTGTGACTTCCAACGCAGTGTCCAGCACAGTGAATCTTTTTGCCCTGGGCGAAACCATCACGGGGTCGATCAGTCAAGCAACTGCCTTGGTTACACAGGAAGGTCCGGGCAACACCAGTACTGGCACCACTTTGCTGCTGCAGAACATTCGAGGTACGTTTGTGGCCGGCGATGTACTGACCGGCAATCGCAGTGCGGGTACCGCCACCATGGTGAGCATTGCTCTGGGTGACATGGATAATCGGTATATCCAACTCAACGATGCCATCATCAATGTAGTGCGAGTATTGCCCTTCACTGACACCAAGACTGGCATGGACTACATGTTTGATCTTCGGTATCAGCTAAGACTCAACGATCTTTTTGACCTGCTAAGCACCAGCATAATCTATTATCAGCAGATTAAATCACATTTAAGTTTGATTGAAATGCTGTTGGTGGGACAAAAAACTGTGGAATTCAGTCGTCACACCAATAGATTGTACGTAGAAATGGCCTGGGACAAAGAAGTCAATCCCGGTGAATATGTCATCGTGGAATGTTATCGCATTCTCAATCCCTCAGAATTTCCCGATGTGTACAACGACTGGTTCCTAAAACGCTATGCCACTGCGTTGATCAAACGGCAATGGGGGGAGAATCTTAAAAAGTTCGAAGGCATACAAATGCCGGGCGGCGTGACTCTCAACGGACAAAAAATCTGGGATGAAAGCATAGCCGAAATCAATGAATTGGAAAATGAGATGGAAAGTCGATATCAGGCTCCACCAAACTTTTTCTTAGGATAATGTGAGCACCAATTTTTATTTTCAAAGCGGCATACCCGGAGGCCGCACCAGCGAACAACGTTTGGTGGAAAGCCTGCTCATTGAGTCCATAAAAATTTATGGATTTGATACCTACTATCTGCCACGCACTGAAGTCAACAAAGATCCCCTGTTCTTTGAAGATACGCTGAGTAAGTTTGAAAATGCCATACCCATGGAGATGTATTTAGAAAATGTCGATGGGTTTGGTGGCGAGGGTGAACTCATGTCCAAATTTGGCATTGAGTTTCGAGAAACTGCCACCTTTGTAGTGGCCAGACTTCGTTGGGAAGACGTGTGCGCACGCGGCAGAAAAAGCAATTTAATTTTGCCAAACCGCCCGGCTGAAGGCGACATAATCTACATGCCGTTGACTGACAATTACTTTGAAATTAAAAGAGTAGACGGCACCAATCCTTTTTTCCAGCTTGGTAAACTATATGTCTGGCGTCTGCAGTGCGAACTATATCAGTACAGTTCAGAACGGTTTGACACTGGCATTGCCAGCATTGACGATGTGGAAGATGGTCGTAGTCTGGATGTTGGGCTTAATACCATATTGTTGGAAACCGGTGATCATCTGCTGCTGGACACCAACGTCATCGACGATTACGGATATTTGATGCAGGAAAATTTTGTGATTGACCAACGCGACCCCATAGCCAACAACGACGACTTCACTGCGGATGCACAGGGCATATTGGATTTCACAGAAATAAACCCATTTGGTGAGGTGTTGCGCAATGTTTGACGGTAAATTATTCTATCATGGTATAACTCGCAAAGCCATAGTGGCTTTTGGTGTGATGTTCAACAATCTGCAGGTGCGACGTCGCAACGCAGAAAACCAGCTGGTGCAAACCATCAGAGTGCCGTTGAGCTACGCACCCAAGAACAAAATGCTGACTCGCATTGTGCAGACCCCCAATCCCGATAAACAACAGTACAATGTTCTGTTGCCTCGCATGAGCTTTGAAGTCATTAGCTACGAATACGACGGACAACGTAAAATCAACAGCATCAACAGCTTGAAATCTGTAACCGGCGAATATACTGCGAGCCGAGTGTTTGGACCCACACCATATAATTTAACAGTAAATTTGTATGTTTATACCAAAAATCAAGAAGATGGTCTGCAGATATTTGAGCAAATCGCACCAGCTTTTAATCCGGACTTCAGTGTTACTGTAACATATATTCCGGAACTCGGCATTAAACATGACCTGCCCATAATTTTAAACAGTGTGAGCTACGAAGATGACTACGAAGGCGACATGACCAATCGTCGCATGATCATCTGGACCTATACCTTTACGCTCAAACTATATTATTATGGACCCGTTGAACGACAAGAAATTATTCGCAAAGCCATTGCGTCAGTATTCAACGATCCCGAGCTCGAAGGTCGGTTGACTAAATACACGGTAACCACAGACCCCACTGCGGCATTGCCGGTGGACGACTTTAATTATGATGAAACTTTCGACGACTCATTCTGACCAGGACTAACAAATGTCTTATCAACCCATACTACTAGGCACACCCAACAACAACGACGGCGACAGTTTGTACGCTGGTGGTGTGAAACTCAACGCCAATTTTGTTGAACTCTATAATGCCTTAGCAGGTTCTACCAGCAACAACCTAAGAATTGATCTCGCAGGCTCCAGCGCACCCAATCGCGGCGATGTGTTACGCTGGAGCACCACCAGCAACAAATTTGTCAGTGGTAGTTCCGATGCCGTAAAAACCTGGGGCACTGCCGGAGTTAGCACCCTGTTCATCACCAACAATTCCGGGTCAGCCGGTGTAAACGGTGAATTTACTGCAGCACCCAACAGTGTAGGACTGACTGTAAATGGTCGTAGTTTGTTCAATATTTTGACTCGTAGTACCAGCACAGTAGCGCTTACGCGCGCTGAACTTAATCTTGGTCTTGGTTTAAACTGGGTAACATCGGTCAGCATCTATACCACAAGTTTGGTAGTGCGAGGTCGTGACGGCCTCTGGGTATTTTCTGCCAGTGCCGAAGATGTCAGCAGCTATACACGATTAATGTTCACCACCGGCAATAGTTTAGTGTTCGAAGCCGCAGCGCTCAGCGGCCTGGCTGTAAAAGCCATTACGAATAGTTCACTATCAGTGGCGCACACCGGCATGGTGCAGGGCGCGTTGAGTAGCAACCTAAGTAAATTTACTCAGAGTTCCACTACTATTACTGCCGGCAATGGTTTGATCGGTGGCGGTAATCTTAGCACCAATCGCACAGTATATCTTGATCCCAGCCTCTGGCCAGAACACATCGAAGGTTTCTTGTACGATGTT
>Ga0222712_10001438_pt1 | contig 29381 bp, 18 predicted proteins | sample C33_657DmetaG_FD_165043 | JGI IMG/M metagenome (GOLD analysis project Ga0222712, IMG submission 165043) | Estuarine water microbial communities from San Francisco Bay, California, United States - C33_657D | ecosystem: Environmental > Aquatic > Marine > Unclassified | place: USA: California... | reverse complement strand
CGCGCTCTCGCCCGCCTCTCGCCCGTCGCCTCTCGCGTCTCCCTATCCTTTCACTCGCGATCGCGCGAGCCAAAATCTCATTCGCACTCCCGCGATCGCATTTCATTACGCGCGAGAGGCGACAATCATTCCATTCCACGAGCGCGCGCGTCATCATCCCACCCATCGATCGCCCACACGTACCGCGACGATTTCCGTCGTCGCTCGACTGCGAACGGGCGCTCGTTTCGCGCTCTGTGACGAAGAAAATACATTCGCATTCAGTCCATTCGCGTTTGTACAAAGACCTCTCGCTCGTCGCTCGTGACGGACGATGGATGGGCGAAACCCCAAACGCGCGTTAGGGTCGACGAACGCGCGTTCGATCGCCCAAAGGCGAATGCGAACGCTCGCGGACGACGACTCGCGGACGACGACGGGAGACGAAAAACGACGCACGTTTTGCGCCAAGGCGTTGGAGGTGAATTGGCATCGCTTCGCGCCGAACGCGTTGGCGCGCGACGGGGCGAACATCGCGCGCGCGACGACGATTGGGGTCGTGCGACGCGCCGTCGCGCGCGCGGACGACACGAGCGCGGACGGGACGAGTGACGAACCGTCGAGAGTCCCTCCGATCGACCTCCACGCGCGGCCGGCGTGCGTCGTTCGCTCGAGAGTCATGAACCGTCATGAACCGTCGGACGCGCGCCTTGGGGGCGGCAAGGGGTGGTCCGTTTTGAACGTTGTGAACGAGCGCGCGCGCGCGGCGGCGGCGAAGCGAAGCGCGAAGTCGAGCGAGGGCAAAGGAATGGACGAGCTAATGCGCGAACGATGGGCTACAAACTAAAAACATGTGGACGCGAGCGATAGAAATGAAGGGTCACGCACGTTGGATGATGAAATCGCGAACGGCGGCGACGTCGATTTTCGTCGCCGACGTCTTGCCGACGCTCACTGGAATCTTCGTGGCCTTGGTGAACGCGTCGAACGTGAACGTTTCGCCTGGACGCTGACCGAGCGCGCGTAGTTTTTTATTCTTCTTCGCCCGGATCTCATTCGAGCGCTTTTGCGCCTTGGTGACGGCGATTTCTGGAAGCTCGCTCGCGCTCGTCTCTCGAATCGACTCAATTTCCTTCTCCAGCCGCTTGCGTATGAACTCCGGCGGATGCGCCGTAAGCTTATCGTTCTTATTGCACGCCACGAGTATGGGCACTCGTCGCCTTTGCACGTCCTCGCTGGACAAGATGTTGAACAAGTATCTAGCGACGTCTCGTTTATCCGTCGCGAACGTCGAGCTGTCGACCACGAACACCACCGCGCTCGCCCTCGCGAGCTCCATCATCGCCTCTCGCCGAAGTTTCCCGTGCCCTGGCGTGTGTACTACTCGACACCGCGCACGCTCGACTTGTTTTCCTCGCGCGTTCGTCCCTTGCACGCGCACGTCGCCGTCTTCGCCCACCGAGAGGCTCGTCACCGTCGCGAACCGCTGCTCGCCGTACTTGAGCGCCTGCCACAAGCACGTCTTCCCCGCGTCTGCGCATCCGAGCATGACGATCGCTTTCTTCCTCGAAGGTTCGCTCGAAGACGCGCTCGAGCGCTGTCGGAGGACGCTGTGGAAGACCCAGAGGAGGATCAACGCGGCGATCGTCGCGGCGACGACGACGCGACGAGCCGCGGCGACGTCGTCGACACCGAAGCGAGCGATGAGAACGCCGTTGAACGCGTAGACTGTGTCGTTAAACGTGGATTTCGCACTCTTGGCGACATCGGCGATGGTCATGTCGCGCGTCTCGAAGTGCGAACGCCGGAGACGAGGGAACGGTCAAAGGACGCGGCGTCGCTTTTTGATTCCATGAGTTGAACCTCTACGACGTTCGCCAACGAGTGCTAGGCATCGCGAGAGGCGATGATTGAATTGCGAAGAGTGGAAATCACCGCCGCCGGGGACTTGGCGCCAAAAATTGCGCTCCCGGCGACGAGGATGTTCGCTCCGGCGGCGGCGCAGAGCGGCGCGGTGTCAATTTTGACGCCGCCATCCATTTGAATGTCCAACGACGCGTAACGCGCACGCAAGGCGCGGACTTTGTCTAATACGGATGGATTGAACGCCTGGCCACCGAATCCGGGCTCGACGGAGAGGCACAGGACCATGTCCACGAGGTTTTCGTCCACAAGGTCGTAAATACCGCTCGATTCGCACGACGTTGATGGTTTACAGGCCACACCGACGCGCATGCCGCGCGTCCGTATGTCGCGACATAGCGCTCTAGCAACATCGCCGCTCGCGACTTCGATGTGGAACGTCACGCTCGATGCCCCGGCTTCAGCTAATGCCGGGATTAAAATTGTCGGATTGTTCACCGATAAGTGACAATCGAGAAACGCGTCTCTCGGGCCGATTCGCTTGCGCAAGTCCGCCACCACGGGCGGGCCGATGGTTAAGTTGGGCACAAAATGCCCGTCCATGATATCCACGTGCAGCCAGTCGGCACCTTCATCGAGCATGCGATTTACTTCTTGCGCGAGCGCGCCTTGGTCGGCGGCTAATAAACTCGCCGCGACAACGGCGGGACGCAACGTCGAGGCGAACGCCGCGCGTTCGGCGCGTGCGCAACCCCAGACATCTCGCAGTGAAGGGTACATGCGGCAATACGCTGGATAAACGTCTTTCGTGTAGGCTGCATGCGCTTTTAGATTCGGGTGCACGACGCGAACGCGCCGCACCATCGATCGAGTGGCGTGCTGAATATCCTCGAACGCCCCCGTGCCGAGCGCAGCTAAAATCGCGCTCCCGAGTGCGGGCGCATCCGCGCACTCGGTGAGCACATGTGGGATCCCCGTGACGTCGGCATGGATTTGCAGCCAGAGATCTGATCGCGTGGCGCCGCCGGCGACGACCACTTCCTTCGGCGAATAGCCGCCGCGCTCCATCGTCTCGAAAATCAAACGCGTGCCGCAGCACACGCTCTCGAGAATCGCTCGATAAATGTGTGCCCGCGTGTGCTTGAGCGTGAGTCCGGAGATCACCCCACGAGACATCGGGTCAACGTGCGGCGTTCGATTACCCTGAAAATGATCCAATGCGACCAAGCCTTCGGCGCCGACAGGAATGTCGCTCGCCTCGGAGTTTATGGCGTCGTAAAAAGCGTGGTCACCGTTACATAAATCTTTGAACCATCGCACGACGGATCCGGTGCTCGTCTGTCCACCTTCGACGACGTATGGCGCGGATTCGACCAAAGCGTTCCGATACGTACCAAAAATCCCCGCCGCGTGCAACGGAGCCGAAGCGACGCCCAAATGTAAATGCGACGATCCCGTGATGAGTGCGAGCTGCCCAGGCTCGACCACGCCTAAACCAATCATCCCCACGAAAGCATCAGCGCCGCCTTGAACGACGGGCACGCCTGGAAGCAAACCGCATCTAGCCGCACTCTCCTCCGTGAGCCCGCCGACGACGGCGCCCATGTCCAAAATTTCTTGTGGCCACTTCTCAAGCAAGTCCTCGAGCCCGAGCTTAGCGAGCATCGCTCGCGGTGGAGTCTTACCATCGAAGTGCCATCGCACGCCAACGTTATTGCTCGATCCGACGTAGCGTCCGGTCAATCGAAAGTTGATGAAATCCTGAAACTCGCATATCCGCTCTGAAGCGTACGTCTCCGGCGCGTGTCGCTTCAACCACAGCGCCTTGGGAATCATCCATTCCGCGCTCACCGGACCGCGGCCGTTGCAATTCACTCTCAAAGCGTCGTCTTTCGTCGCCAGCACGTCATCGCATTCGCGGCTCGCGCGCATGTCCATCCACAGCACGCACGGCGCCGTCGCTTCGCCGCGCGAGTTCGTCGCGACGACCGAGCAGCACGTCGTATCGACGCACACACCGCGAATGCGCGTCGCGATTCGTACGGAATCATTCCCGATGGTTTCTTGCGCCAGTGCGCACGCGCGTGAGACGGCGGCGTGCAAGCCATCGATCCAGTCCTCGGGACGCTGCTCGGCGCGCGCCGGTAGCGGATACGTCGTCGCGTATTCCACGTCCGCGAACGCGAGCGCGCGTCCGGTGAGGTCGAACACGCCGGCGCGGATTCCCCCGGTGCCACCATCGATGCCAATGACGTACTCAAGGTTGGAAAAAGACATCGCGAGGCGAAGAGTGGAATTCATTGCGCGGCGGTTTCGGCGAATGGTGAGGCAAAACGAGCGGCAGTTTCCACCGCGTGGCCAATACGTGATTTACATGCGACGCTCGAGGAGGTCTGCTAGGGACGCCGCTGCTTTTGAAGACTCTTCGGCCCGGTCATCACCCGAAGACGATGAGATGAGGGAGTCGGAGTCGTCTTCGGTGGAGTCGTCGAGACAGACGACGTCATCGCGATGACGCATGTAATGGTCATGGAACGACGCGCGCAACGAATCTTCGTCTGCGGCCGTGGAAGGGTATTGATGCTCGGTCGGAATGGAGAACGACTGATCATCGGACGGCGTCGCCACCCAGGGCGTGGACTCTTCGCCGAGCTCGACTTCAAGACTCTGGTCGTCAACCGCCGATGGCACCGAGTGCGTCGTTTCTCCGCTCGGCGTCGGCGCTTCGTCGAACGCCACGATGTCCACCACATTCGCAGACGCCGCAGGCGCTTCGTCGAACGCCACGATGTTCACCACACTCGCAGACGCTGCAGGCGCTTCGTCGAACGCCTTGATGTTCACCACATTCACGGATTTTGCAAAAGACGCCGGCGCTTCCGCGAGTTCGCTGTTTCCATCCTCGTCAACTTTGCTCCGAGCGGAACGCAACGAAGCACTAAACTTCCTTCGACGCAATGGTTCATTGTCGACGGAAGACCTACCGCTGCTCGAACCGTTCTCCTCGCTCGCGAGTGGCTCGAATGTCGATTTGAAACGTCGTCGAGGCTTGATGACAGCGTCCACGCGCTCGTGATTTTCCAATTCGTCATCCGCGACTGACGACGTCGCAGAGGACGTCGGCGTCGCTCGAACGAAATGCGGATTTTCATTTGCAGAACGCCAGAGCTCGTTGAGCTCGATTTGCTTTTGAGACAACTCCATGAGCTTGACGTTTAACGAACGCTTCATGTCTCGAATCTCAGCCGCAAGTTCATCGATTCGTTTCGAAGATACGTCGCTCGCTCGCGCCGCCGCGACGGCGCCATCGATTTCCCGCTTAAATGTCGCAGTGATTTCTAGATCTCTCGACGATACTCGCGCTATATCAGCGTTCCACTTCAAGTCGCATGAATCCAACTCAGAACGAAGCGCGGCGACGCGTTCGACGCACGCCGTTGCTTGCGACTGCATTCTCGTAACGATTGCGTCTGCTTCCTCGCGCGAAATCGCGCCGTTGAGCTTGCTCAAATGTGCGTTGCAATCAACCGCAGAGGCGATGTCTATCTTGAGCTGCTCGATCTCCGCCGCTTGAGCGCCCACGCGGGCGTCGAAAGCCTCCGTGCTCATCTCTAAACGCTCTTGCACCCGTCGCACTTGCTCGATCGCTCTCTCCTCCACGAACCGAACGCGATCGTCCGCCTTACGCAGCGCACTTGAATACTCCCTCTCTAACGCCACTACCGAAGCATCGAGTCGTTCGATGACCTTTACCTTCGCTTCTCCGCGCTCGCGCTCGTCGTCCAGCGCTTTCGCGACCAAGCGCAAGTGCCGCGGCGCGTCTTCTCGCCCATGTCTCGCCAACTCTGAATCATCCCCTGTCACAGCGCATCCAAAACTCGCGAACGCACATCGCATTCGCCTTCGATCGCGTTCATCGCGCTCTCGTCCCTCGCTCGTCGTCGACGCGATTCGCGCGCGTCCTCCTTCGCCCGCCTCCGCCTCCGCCTCCGCCTCCGCCTCCGCCTCCGTCGCGCTCGCGCCCGTCATCTCCCGCGCGTTCGCCTCCGCCCTCGATGCGTCGCGCGCATCATCGCCAACCCACGCGCTCGTTCGCGCGCTTTTGCGAATGTCGAGCGCGGTCGTCGCGCGCGCGCGCGACGCGCGAACGTCGCGCGCGTCGACGCGCGCCGACGTCGCCGGCGCGCGCGGAGGCTCGCGCGACGTTCGCGGAAGCGCGTCATTCGCGTCTCGTCGTTCGTTCATGACGTCCAACGCGTCGTCGTTGGAAAGCCATGGGATCATTCGTTCGACGACGTCGTCGTCGTCGTCGTCGAACGCGTCGTCGTTCGTCGTTCGTCGCATCGATCGACGTCGCGCGTTGGTATGCGACGTCGAGTCATCATTCGTCGTTAAGTCGTCGTCAGTCGTCGTCGAGTCATCATTCGTCGTCGGCGTGTCGTCAGTCGTCGTCGAGTCATCATTCGTCGTCGAGTCGTCGTCAGTCGTCGTCGAGTCATCATTCGTCGTCGGCGTGTCGTCAGTCGTCGTCGAGTCATCATTCGTCGTTGAGTCGTCGTCATTCGTCATCATTCGTCGTCGTCATTCGTCGTCGAGTCATCATTCGTCGTTGAGTCGTCATCATTCGTCGTCGTCATTCGTCGTCGAGTCATCATTCGTCATCGCGTCGACCCGTTCGTGCATCGGTGGCGTACGGTCGATGGGTCTCGTCATGGGTCATGAAGTCATGACTCAAAGACAACCCCCCCCCCCCCGGGCGAGCGCCGATACGCGTTCGCCCGACGCGCGCCCGTTCGCGTCGACGACCGCGGTCGTCTCCGTCGACGAACGGGCGACGTTCGACGCGCGTTCTTGACATTGCGCGACTTCGGGGGACGCGTCGCTCACGGGGCGACGACGAGACGCACGACCGATCGCATTCGCTCCCTCCGCGTTTTAAACGTTCGCAATCCGTCGTTCGACGACGTCGCGAACGAACGCGCGCGCGAGTGAATCGCGATTCCATTCTCGGATCGCATTCGCGCCGATCTTCCCGATCGCGGTCGCCGATCGCGCCGTTGCGCCGATCGACGGTGATTCGTCGATCGGTTTTCGCGCGCAGCGCGCATTCGCGCGATGGCGCTCACGTCGGATGAATTGAATTACTTGGTATATAAATACATGCTCGAAAGTGGGTTCGCGCACAGCGCGTACGCGTTCGGGTGCGAAACGTACGTCGATCGACGCGCGATCGCGCCCGCGAAAGCGATTCCCCCCGGAGCGCTGGTGACGTTCGTTCAGAAAGGGTTGCAATATTGCGAACTCGAGGCGAATTTGTGCGACGACGGCGCCGAGGGCGAGGGCGGAGACGCGCGTGATTTCGCCATGTTAAGCGCGCGAGATTTGTTGACGCTCGGCGTGGAGGAGTTGAAAGCGCTCGTGGCGAAGCGACGGAACATGACGGAGGAGGAACGCGCGGCGCATCGCGAGACGGAGGAGAAGGAGATGAGACGGAAGGCGGAGGCGCTCGGGGTGAAAATGGAACGCGATGTCGAACGGGAGATAACGAATGAGGAAGTGACGATGTTGGATGGACACACGAGCGAGGTGTTTATTTGCGCATGGAACCCGACGAAGCAATTGTTGGCGTCGGGTTCGGGGGACTCCACCGCGCGCGTGTGGTCCGTGCCGGCTGGTCCGTCGGGGCGCGAGGCGCAAGCGAAACTCGAAAAGCCTAAAATCTTGGAGCACAAGAGCGATGAGGATAGTGCATTGGCGGGCGATGCGATGGATACCGGCGAGGAGAATAAAAATGGGGAGTGGGCCACCGGGGCAAACAAGAGCAAAGACGTCACGACGCTCGACTGGAACGCGGATGGAACCATGCTCGCCACGGGGTCGTACGACGGTCAGGCGCGCATTTGGGACACCAACGGTAAGCTATTGATGAGCCTGAAGAAGCACAAAGGTCCAATCTTTTCGTTGAAATGGAACAAAAAAGGCGACTGCTTGCTCAGTGGCTCGGTGGACAAGACGGCGATCGTTTGGGACGCGAAGACGGGCGAGATGAAACAGCAGTTTGCGTTCCACTCCGCGCCGACGCTCGATGTAGATTGGCGAAACCCGACCTCATTCGCGACGTCGTCGATGGACCATGCCATTTACGTGTGCGAACTCGGTAAGGACAAGCCCATCAAGGCGTTCAAGGGTCACACTGACGAAGTAAACGCCATCAAGTGGGATCCGAGCGGTACGTTGCTCGCGTCGTGCTCAGACGATTTCACTGCCAAGGTTTGGAGTTTGAAGAAGGACACGTGCGTGCACGACTTTAACGAGCACGAGAAGGAAATCTATACAATCAAATGGAGTCCGACCGGTCCCGGGACGGACAACCCCGACGTACCTCTCATCCTCGCCACAGCGTCGTATGACGCCACGATCAAACTCTGGGACGTCGATTCGGGCAAATGCTTGCACACGCTTGAAGGGCACACCGACCCGGTGTACTCCGTCGCCTTTAGTCCTGACGGCAAGTACCTCGCGAGCGGATCCTTCGACAAACACTTACACATTTGGAACGTCAAAGATGGCAGCTTAGTGCGCACTTATCAAGGCGAAGGCGGCATCTTCGAGGTGTGCTGGAACAAGGAGGGCACCAAGGTCGCCGCGTGCTTCTCAAACAACCGCGTGAGCGTTTTAGATTGGGAAGTATAGGCGACAAACCGCGCATCGCTCGTGCGCGGAGTCGCAGCAAATTATAGTCGGGGAGGGTGAAGAGTATCAATCGAAAATATATCAAATTGTTTCGTTAATCTCACGCTTTCAGGTTGAACGCTGTCGCGCATTCCTACGTCCATACGCCCTCGCGGTGCGCCTGTTTTGCTAAAATAGCGCCATCTCACTACGCTCGCGGGTGCGAATACGTGAACCACAGCGATTTGGCCTCGTCTAAAGCGCTCTGATGCACCGCGCATTCGTTTAGCAAAAACGCCACCTTGGCGTCGTCGCCGTTCCAGTCCTCGAACCGCTCTCGCAAAATGTGACCCGTCAGCTTTTCCCGACGCGTTTTATCGCGCAAATGCTGAGCGACGAACACAATCCACACGCAGATCGATCGTTCGGGCAAAGTCGCGAGCTGCGTGACAAAAGCCACGGTGAATTCATCCGCCAAAGCGTCGACGTCATCGCCGTGAATGACGTCGATGGCGTTCAGCATCATAAACAAATGCCACGCTAACGATGCGTTGAGTACGTCGTCGGAATACGTCAGAGGATGGAACGCTAATCGAATTTGAGCCGTGCTCGGCGAAGAGCCGTCCTCGGCGGATGCCGCGATATCGAGAATGTTAAACGCCACGTCTCGTAAATGTGTCGCTTTATTCGCCTCGAGCGTCGCCGCGCTCGCCACCGGCGGCGACGGATTCGCCGCCTTGCGCAGCTTCACCGCATCGCAGTACGACTTCACGACATCGCGCAATGACGAAGTCGGACCGGCGGCGAGCCACAAGTGCAAGCCGAAGTTCTGGTACCATCCCATCCCGTCGTCGTCCCTCGCGACTTCCCCAGCGAGCAGTTTAAACGCCTCTTCGCTCTCGGGCGACACGTACGTCCCCACCGACCCCGAGCGCCAGCGATTGAGCTGTTGTTTGGCATAAAACGATAAATTCTTACCCGCGCCGATCTGCGCCATGCATGTCGCCAACCTCGGATCGCCGTGCGCCGCCGCCGCTCGAGCCGCGCTCACCGTCCGCCCGCTCTTCGCGTGCGTCGACGCCGCGCGTCTCCCATCAGCGCTCGCCTCGACCTGTTGCGTTCTCGACACTTGCTCGCGCAACCACGCGCTCACGCTCGCTCGGCGCCGATGGACATCCGCCGCCGTCCCTCGCTTCGCCCCGCGAGCGTCTTCGGCGAACGCCGCGCTCGTCAGCGCCCACGCGTTCACCTCCGCCTCCGCTCGCGCTCGCGCGTCCTCCTCCCCTTCCTTTCCATCCTCCTCAAGCGCTCGTACGATCGCCTCTAAATGCTTCAAGCACGCCGAAGGGACGGAATCCACGCCTCGCGCTCCCGGTTCCCCTCTCGCGCACGCGTACCTCGTCCCGCCGCTCGCTCGCGCGACGTTCCCTCTCGCCCCGACCTCGAGCGCTCGAATCACCACATTCGCGCTCGTTCTCGATCGCACATCACTCACGTTCACGCCTTCACCGAGCGCGAATTCGCTCGCGTTCGCCACACGCATTCGCGCGCCGACGCCGACGCCGGCGATCGCCCCGGCGAACGCGAACGCGTCGCACCCTTTTTCCCTTTGCTCGCTTTTTCCTTCGTCTTTCCTCGCTCTGATCGCACAGCGCGCGCTCGCGATCGCGCGTTTCGCGATCGCGAGCGCTCGTTTCGTTTCGAGTTCTCGTTCCCTTGGCGCGCCTTCGCGTTTCGTCGCCTCGCGCTCGTCGAAGCGCGTCGCATCCGCCGCCGCGTCGTCGACGGGCATTTCTTTTTCCGTAACCTTCGTGAACGCGCGTTGGACGTCGAGCATGGCGATGCGATGGTGTGCGAACGCATCTCTCGCGCGCTCGGAGGCGTCGACGACGTCGGGGGAGTCGACTCGGGGGTCGCGTCGCGCGCGCGAGCGACGGACGCCGAGCGGCGACGGCTCGTCCTCCGAGCTCGACTCCGAGTTCGAGTTCGAGTTCGACTTCGAGCGCGAGCGCGAAAGTGAGAGAGAGGAGGAGGGAGAATCTGTCGGCGAAGCGCGCGCGCGCGAGGCGAGGCCGACGCGCGTGGTCATGGAGGCGTGAAGTGCGGCGAGGCGAAGGGAAGGGAAGCGAGACGCGCACGCGAGACCGCGGGGTGACGGAATTGAACGAGGAATGCCATGATGGAAAAGGAAGTGGGTGAAGGAGGACGAATGAATAATTTAGTCGTTTTCATGGGCGGTCGTCAAGGCGGCGAGGGCGAGAGCTAGGAGGGAGTTTGGGAAATGGGGACGGCGCGGCGACGAGGAAACGTCGAAGGATGGAGGCTACGGCGCGATGGAATCGAACGCCATGTACGTTTCGCTCCACGCCGCGCTCGATGCGCTCGGTTCGGTGGCGTCGCGAATGGGCGGTACGCCGCGGCCGCGGTACTGGTCGCGCGTGAGCGCTTCGACTTCGGGCGGAGGTTTGTCCGCGGCGAGCGCGTCGAAATCGACGGCGGCGAAGAACGCGTGCTGCTTCACCGCTCGAGCGGTGGCGAGCCGCTTCGTCGGATCGACGACGAGGAGCGCGCGCGCGAGATCCACGGCTTCTGGGATTGCGTCATCGCGGAATACTTTGGAGACGTCGCCCGAGCAAATTGCGTCAAACGTTTCGCGCCTGACCATCATGCCAAACGGCGGCGAGCCGCGCAACATGTGCGCGATGAACGCGCCGAGAGAGAACCAGTCCGCGCGCTCGTCGTGCCCAGTGCCTGCGACGACTTCGGGCGCCATGTAAGCCGCGGCGCCGCACGCGGTGAACGTGCGACCGGGCGAAGCATCGCTCGCGGTGAGACGCTTGGCGAACCGAAAGTCGACCAAGCGCAGCGCGCCCGTTTCAGAAATAATCATCGTCTCTGGATCGATACCGCGGAAGACAATGTCGAACTTGTGGATATATTCAAGCGCCAGAGTGAGCGAACCGGCGTAGTATCGCACGACGGCGGGCTTGGAGCCGCCGCCGCACGCGATGGCGGCTTCGAGCGCGCACCGCGGCACGAATGGGTACGGAACCGAGATGAAGCTCGAATCCCTCTGCGGCAATCCCGGTCGAGGGATGAATGATGGTGGAAGCACGGTATCCGACGTGAGCAACTTGATTATCGAGCGCTCGCGCAGAACCCCCTGAACGCGACCTAACGACTCCGTTCTCGCGATTGAAAGCTGCACCGTTGCCTCACGCACGAGCCCCTTCATTTCGCGCATGTGCCCGAGCAAAGTGACGTATAACGCCTCGCGCGTTGATCGGTCATCGTCCCCGAACGACATCCGTCGCTCCGGAGGCTCTCGAGGTAACTTGGTCTTCAAAGCCACCTGCGCCGCCGAGCCGCCGCCGTCGAGATTTGACAGACTTGAGGCGCGCGCTATGGGTGCGCTCGGACCGAGAACGGCCTCGACGTCGCCTCGGGAAATCTTCCAGATTTCCACTTCGCTCACGGCTTGAATGTTCGTCGCGCACACACCACTACCCGATAGCGCTCGCTCGCAGAAGTACTGATCAGATGCCAACTGTAGCACCACGCGCGGCGTTTCGCTTGCGTCGCGCACGTTAGCGCGCACCGTACATAAGACTTTGCCTGACCGAATGACATGCATCGCATCCAACTGTTGGCCCTGATGCATGATGATTTCATTTGTTTGCGCTCGCACGAGAGAATTCGCGCGGTCTGCGACGATATTAGTGGCGATTTCTCGAAGATTACTCAGGGTCGCCGCCTTGAGCGACTCGACGCCGCGGAGCGCGCGCGTTAAATTGACGACATCGACGTCGTCGACGCCGCGGATGACGCGTTCAAACGTTGCCAGATCGAGCACGCACAACACGCCATCGGTATCCGCTGTGACGGTTTCGTGAGGCAGCTGGCCGTGTGCCAAGCACTGCTCATTGAAGCACATTCGTTCGCCTTCTTGACCGTACGAACGTGAGCTCATTTTTTCGTTCACCTTGTCGTCACCCCATTTTAAGTTGTCCACGCCGGTGTACGTCCCACTTTCCACTGCGTAAAATGCGCGCAAGCAGGTCTTATCATTTTGCGACAGCACGACATCGCCCCTCGAGACCTTGATTTTAAATACAGAGCGCGCCAACCTTTCGAGTACATCGTTGGAAACGGAATGAAATAGAAAGGATGTCTTGAAAATAGCCACCAGCTTGGACGCGTCGGCGTCGCTAATCGATAAATTTTCCATTCGCGCCGCCAAAGCACTCGCACTCGCGACTGCTGCAAAATGGTAATCCGAAGACATCCCGTACGGATGCACCACGCGGTAGCTTCGCCGCGTTTGCATGGTGAACGTTGGCATGACGCGACGACTTGGACGTGCAGAGGATGGCAGTGGTGCCGATGGCGATGTCTCAGCGGCTCGATCAGTAAAGTTGAACATAGCCCCGACGCTTTGCACGGATTGCAGCGGCGATTTCGGCTCTTCAGCCTCTTCATCGAAGAATCCTTCGAATAAAAGCACGATGACTGTGATGTCATCCGTGCGTGTTTCATACTGCAACCAAAGCTTGTAAGATTCGACAACGAGCGAAATGGCGCTCTCTTGCGGATCATCCGACGCCAATACCGTGCTTACCACGCGCGCCGATGGTATAAACTCGAATACCCCATCACTTGCGACGACGACGCACTTTGTATGCTTGCTCAACCGCACATGCTCGACCTCCGGCGTGGCGATGACCCCGATGCGCTCCGCTATGGCGTCGCCGATGGACCGCGTAAACGCCGTCCCCGGATACATCCCATTCTTCGCCCACAAACGCGGGGGATCGCCGTCATCGTCTTGCTCTGTACCCCAGCACTGCACGTTTGGATCTTTAAACCCTTCCAATTGATCCAACGTCAGCACGCGCGCGCCTAACTCCTTCACTCGCGCGCACTCGTCGCTCCGAAACGGAGTCTGGTCAAAGCTCAAATCGCACGCCTCTACGCTCTCCCCGCCATTCTCCAAAGTCTTCGCCATCCCCATCGTCGCTCGGGAGTCCCCGACATTAATTACGTATAAATCTCTCCCTCTCAAATGCGCCACTATCGCGGTCGTGCCGCTCAACGAATCATCCACTTCGCTCGCTCGCAGCGCCGCGTTGGTCGCTTCAAACGCCTCCGCGTACGCTTCCGCATTCCCGAATTCTCTCTTCATCAGCTCCTCGGGCACACGAATTTTCGCAAAATTCGCGCACTCCGTACCGTTTTCTCCGTGTCCATCGAACACGCCGAACACGAACTCGTCCTCGCGGTCGCGAAACCGTTCCAACGCCGCGAACGCGTCTTGGTTCGGCTTCTCCGCAGCCTCTGGGTAGTATCCTCGTTGTGAGCACGATGCGTAGCGCAAGACGAACGAGCGATTGCGTCCGAATTCATCGTCGTACGGCACCTCAACTCGTCGCGCGCCGCGAACGCCGAAGAGCCGGGCGTTGTATTCATCCTGCGAGAGCGGACCGCCGCGCAGGCGCACGAGGTACCTCGTCGCGAGCGCCGGCGCGGGCGAGGACGACGCGTCGACGGCGTTCAGATCGCCGAGCGAGGACGAGGGCTTGGAGGCGACGGGTGTTTCAGGGGAGGACGGCGCGTCGGACGCGCTCGACGCGCATCCCATGTAACAAAAGGCGTCGAGTGAAGCGGAAGACCGTTAGTGGAGCGGATGAACGGTGGACGAGAGCTCGGAAAAGGCGAGAGGGCGACGCGCGCGAGGACAACGCACGCGAGAAAGGCCCGGAACTCGGGGGCTAGTGGTGGTATAACAGTATAAAGGCGCGGCGCGCGACGCGCGATCGGGGGAGATGCGCTATAGCGAGTCCTTGAGTGTCTTGTCGACGCGGTGTTTAGAGCTTTCAGAGCGAGACGCGGTGGCTCGGTCGGGAATTCTGCGAATGCCTTGGATGCCGACGTCCTCGACGCGCTCGCGGTCCCACGTTTGTTGCTCGGTTTCAACATTTGTGGTGATTGTCAACTTTCGTCCGCGCTTGGCGGCTTCGGCGATCTTCTCGCGGATGGCGTCTTGTTGCATCGGGTTGAATGGGGCGATGCCGGCGGTTTTAGACCGTTCTGATGAATCACCGCCACCCCGAGTAAAGTCGAAAGTTTGCTTTTCGACACCTGGTCTAGACCATCCGCCTGCCTCCATGTTCGCGCTCGCCGTGGCCAAATTTTGCACCGCTTGATACACCGCCTCAACGTTGATCTCCATGGTCTCCTGCTTCTCCTCGACGAGCGAACTGCTCATGAGAATCTTATTCGAGTTCAAACCCAGATCGGTAACGATATCGCGCGTCTCCCTCGCCGAGATCATCACTTGCGCTACTTGCTCCGAAACTTGCACTATATCCGCATGCATTTGCTGCATGGCCAACTTAATGGCGCCAATGGTCGCCCCGGGACTTCCCTTGTCGACGCCTCCGTCCTTGCTCTTAAACGACAACCCTTTCACCATAGCGAGGGCTCCTGCCTTTGCCGCTTCAACCTCAGCTTTATCCTCCGCATCTCGATCCTCCTGAACTAATTCGCGCCAGTCTGCGCACACCAAACGCGTGGTTTCGTCCAAAAACTCACGCATGTTGCTTTCGCTCAAAGCGATTCTCGTCATCTTTGGTTTGCCTAACACGAATAACGAGTTCAAAAACTCATCAATAAAGTTGCGTATTAACTTGGGCTGATGCAGCGTGAGCATGTCGAGAAAAGCTTGATGGTCAAGGGCGAGTGCCTCGACGCTCTTATCGAAAGGCACAGCGCATAGGATGCCCTTGTGAAAGCCGCAAATCAGGCCGGGATTCAAAACCGTACCGGGCCCGCGAAGCCATCCCTTTTCTTCGGCGATCATGGTTTGCTGTTCCCGAAGTTTTTTGCGTTTAATTTTAGAAGCCGTATCGTACGTATACCCAGTCGCTTCGTCGGCAGAGTACGAGATTCTACCGCTCAACGTGATGATAAGTTTCTCTGCCAGTTCGTACGGATAGCAAACGCGAGTCCCTCGCTGATAAACGACAGTATCCATCGTGCGACAAATGAGTTCAATCACGATTCCATCGGGCTCTACGCGGCCAGCACCTATCAAGCCCTTCAGCAGAGGCGCACCATAAATGTAAAAATTGACATCCGCTCGAATCGATTCGGGTAACGGCTGAATTATATCGCGGTTCACCAGTTTTGGAGCCTTGGCTGAATTCCGGTAATGCGAACGCACCCGCGACTTCAACCCCGCAGGCATTTTATGCTCGAGTAGGAGTTCTCGCACGTGGTTCATGAGTACCGCAAAGCGATTCCCCGGAGAATCTTCATCCATGGACATATTCACGCCCGAGATAATCGCGGAAAACACGAAACCACCAGTGATCATAACCACAATCGCGACGAGGCGTTCATCCACCGTCGTCGGCACGACGTTCCCGTAACCGACTGTTGTTAGAGTTTGCACTGACCAAAACAACGCGGCGACATACATTTCGCCCTTGAGCCCGTCTACGCCGCTCGCATCGTCGCGCTGGAAGTTGTAAAAGTACGCGTACAGACATCCCATGAAGTGCGCGAGGAGAATGAGAATGACGACCAGACGCACGATCGTCACGGTCTTGTACACTCGCAAGAGCACCTCTTGGTAACGCTCTAAGATTCTCGAGGTTCGAGCCATGCGTAAAAGACGTAACAAGCGAAGCAAACGCAAAGCCTCAGGGACCTTTGATGACTGCGCCGCGTCCCCGCACGCCTGCTCCGATTCCCACGAGCAGCTCGCTGTGCCGTCAATCGCGCGTGCGATGTAGTCTACAGGTATGAGTGAAATCAAATCTAACAAGAACCACCCTTTGACGTAGTGTTTCTGGATCTGATACAAATTTGTCACGTAATGGTAGTCGTCGTCCGCATCAGAGACTTCCCAGTACGCGGTGAAAAAGTTGAAAACCATGTCCACGTAAAAGTACGAGTCCACGATGAAATCAATCGCGTACCAGTACCCGTAAGCGAGCTCGGAAAATCCCAAACGATACGGCACCGAGATCGCGATGTACACCAGTAAAAATACTTGCAAGAAATCCCACCACTGTCGCATCTTATTCGTCGGGTGCATCACGAACCAACTCTTGTGATCGTCCTCATCCGTGTACTTGGCCGAAGTGGGATCGTCTTCCTCGTCGTCGTCAAACTCACCCGGGTTCCCTTGTTTATCGCCATCTTTCAAAAATGTCTCCAATTTCTCGTTATCAAACCTCGATTTCCTCGACGACTGATTCCTCTGATTCTTCTCGATTTCCCGCTTCTGCGCGTCGCGCAACGCCGCCTCCACTCTCTCCTCCTCCTCCTCCCTTCGCTTCTTCTCCTGCGCCGAGAGTTCCTCGGCGACGCCAAACTTCGCCGCAGTCGCACTCCCGCGCGGAACATTCGCGATCCCGGCCTGGGCTTCCGCTTTCGCCCTCGCTTTAAACGACTCCGCGCGTTTCGCGTTCGCCGATCGCGACTCCGACTCCGCGAGCGCGCGTTTCGTCGCCCCCCCGCCATCTCTCTCCCCAAGTCTGGCGTCGATGTAATCGTACGACGGCTCAGAGACGATCGCCGAAGATACATTTCGTTTCAATTCGCGAGAGTCTTCGTTCGTTCTATCGCCCTCGTCGTCTGCTCTCGCGCGAAACGCGGCGTCGTCGTTCGCGCGCGCCATGGCGCGACCCCGCGCGCGCGCGCGCGTCTCCCGTCACCACCGCACGCGAGCGAGGACGATCTCACGAGCGCGCACGCGCACGCACGTCACCGGCGACGACGACGACGCGCGCGTCACCCGCGACGACGTTGACGATCGCGCGAATGCGAGTGATGGCGCGTTGGCGTCGATCGAATCCGTCGTGGTGTTGCGCCGCGTCGCGGGGTGGTACACGCTCTTGAGTGATGACTCGTCACGTCCACGTGTGCGTCATCGTCCTCGAGTGATTTCCCGGACACGTCGTTCGCGTCCGTCGCGATCGTCCATGGGACACGCGGGACGCCGAGCGCTCGGTGTTGAATCCCAACTCAAACCCGACGTCCCATCATTCGTTCGTTCGGTCGTTCGGTCGTCGACGTCTGTCGCGCCCGAACGTCACGACGCGGCACTTCTCGAGCCCGGGGAATGATTCGCACGAAGTTGTTCTCCACCGCGCTTCACGCGTCCGCATCCGCGTTGACGCTCACCGAACGGTGCGCGAGAAAACTTCGCGAGTTAGCTCGTGAAGAAGGACGCGCGATCGCGTTGCGACTCGCCGTCGAAGGCGGCGGGTGTAGCGGCATGAAGTACGCGTTCGCGCTCGAGACGCGAGACGCGCGAGACTTGGGAAGCGTAGGGAACGAACGCGAAATCAGAGCGAACGCGAACGATGGGAACGACATCGACGACGCCGATGCGGTGGTTTTAGTGGATGACGTGTCGTACGAGTACGTCAAAGGGGCGACGATTGATTACGTCGAGGAGATGATTAAGAGTTCGTTCGAGGTGGTGAAGAATCCGCAAGCCGAGGCGCGGTGCGGGTGCGGGGTGTCGTTTAACGCCAAAAATGGGGTGTTTTCGTGAATGCGAGTGTTTGAGGTGTGTGGTGTCGCGACGTGAAGGGTGTCGTAGGGAGAGGTGGGGATGCGCGGGACTTTGGTGGGTGCGCGCGCGCGGCGGCGGCGCGCGCGCGCGCGGGGGGGGGCGACGATTGATTGATTCCGAATCCGAATCCGCGTCTGATTCGTTGTATTGCTATGAACGTAAATTCGTTGTATCGCTGCGGCGCCGATGAAGGCGGTGTCCATCGCTACGGGCTACGTCGTCGTCGTCGCGCGCTCGCGGCGGCGTCGTTAGGTTCGAACGCGCGCCGCGGCTCTGACGAGCTCTTGGAGACGCGCCGCCGACCCGAGCGCCGCGGGCGCGCCCCACTCAGGTCTCGCCAATTCAACTCGCGCGCCGCGCTCGCGAGCGGTGAACAGGGTGTGAATGACGAGTGAATATCGCACCCTTCGCCTCGGAGGCTTGAGCGAATGAAACACGTCGGCGTCCATGAGCACGACTCGCCCGGGCCGCGGTACGACAGTCACGCCCACGCCCGTGTCTTCGTCCACGAACACGGTCTCGCCCTCGTCATCGATCGCCCACGACGGGTTGACGTACACCACTATCGTCACAAATCTCGGCTTATCGCGATCTCGATTGGAGGAAAAGCGTCCATATTCCGCTAACGCGCCGCCGAGAAATTCCTCCCCGCGCGCGTCCACGTCGCGATGGTACGAAAATCGATCGCCCACGCGAGCGGCATTCGCGCACACGTGCGCAAATGTCGCCTCATCGCATTCCCCGCCCGTTCGTTCGTCGTCGACTTGTCGAAACATATCCGTTCGTGTGACGTCGACGACGCACTCTGGGTACGTCGCTCGAACGCGACGCAACACCTCCCCGATCGCCCCGACGCCTTCCCTCGCCTCCGATGCGAATTCCACGAGCGCAAAGTCTCTCAACCCGTGCGTGCGCTCGACGTTCAATCCGTCGTGGTCGGCGAAGTCGTCGTTCCAGAGCCGCGCGCTCGGAACGTCGTCGCTCGCGTCGCTCTCGCGCGCGCCGACGCGGCGAAAGAGGTCGTCGACGAGGTCATCGCACACCCTGTCGAGACATATGACGGAAGCGAAATCTGCTCTGTACGCCTTCGCTTCGTCCTGGACGAACGCGCCGGTGATGCGGGCGTTGAGAACGCACCGCGCGCGCGACGGAGACCAGTCGCGCGACGGAGACCAGTCGCGCGCGGACATCGCGCGCTTGGACGGATACTAGGGCGAATACTGGCGCGCATGCGTGCGAGCGCACGTGAACCAAACGCGCATGAGTGCGAGCGTCGCACGCGCTCGCGCGGTGAATTATGGCGCGTAGGTTTCTTCGGCTCGGACTCGAACGCGCGGCGCCGTTACAAATCGGACTCGAGCGCTCGCGAACGACTCAACTCATTTCCCCCGCGCGGCGTCGACGACGGCGAAATACGCCGCCGCCTCGCTCGCGGCGACGACACGAGGCGTCCCGCTCGGTGGATCCGAGCACATGTCGCTCCCGATGGACGAGTCATCCACCATGGTGAAACACGGCACGTCTTTAAATTTCCCGTCGGCGTACGCGTGAATCTTCCCGACGCCATCCAAGAACGGCAAACTCACAATCGCCGCGAATTCGTGCACTGTCGCGCCTAACTGATCCACTAAGTTAAACCCCGCGATCGCTGTCCCACCGGTGGCGATCAAATCATCAACGAGCACCACGCGGTCGCCCGCGCGAACGCTCCCCAATCGCATCACCGTCTCATCTTTTGAATATTCCGTCTCGTACGTCCCGCTCGACACGAGCACCCCGGGAAGTTTCCCCGCCTTACGTATCATCACAAACGGCACGTTCAACTTCAACGCCAACGGCGGGCCGAACAAAAACCCTCGAGCGTCGAACCCGGCGACGTGCGTCGGTCCGCGTTCGCCTTGCTCGGCGTACCGCGCCGCGAACAAATCGATCACTTTTTGAAACACTCGCGGGTTTTCCGTGATCCCACTGACGTCGTAGAACATCGGGACATCGTGTGGGGAAAACTTTGGGCCGTAGTACGGCAGCGCTCGGGCGATCGCTTGGATGTCTTCGTGCGTTTGGTCGTAGCACGCGTGATTGGGCCTACCGAGCGTCATCGCGCGCGCGACGTCAGTCCTCGCCCTCGGCCTTCATTCGCGCATTCATTCGCATTCATTCGCGTTCGCTTAAAAGTTCACGCGCGATGGCGCTGCGCGCGCACCCGATCGTGCGAACGCGTGGAGACGTCATCGGCGTTCGCGAGGCGACGATTGATGTCCGGGGGCGACGCGCGGCGAGCGCGCGCGCGAGCGCGAACGACCGCGATTTCGCCCTCAGCGCTCGAGCGAAAGCGAGCGCGACGGAATGGCACGCGGCGTTCGTGAATGCGAGCGCGAGGGAGGACGCCGAACGCGACCGCCCGGGGGTGTGCGTCGTCGAGCGCGAGACGCGCGTCGTGTACGTCGGGTGCGGCAAGCTCGCGAGAGCGGATGCGTATAACGCGATCGCATCGAACGCGCAAGGCGAGGACGTCAATGGGTTTGAGGTTAAAGTGATGTATTTACCGACGAACGCGCGGCGAGGGGCGATCGCGGCGGCGTGGAAGCAGACGGCGGAGGCGCTGGGGTACGTTCCGGAGTGGAACGCGAGAGAGCGAGCGGCGAAGGCGCGGGAAGAAACGACGAGCGATAGAAGCGCGCGACGGTTTGAGTTCACCGAAGCGCAGTTCAACGCGTTGAAGCGAGATGGAATCGTGGTGATCGATGACTGGTTCGGGGACGACGCGCGCGCGTGCGCGCGAGCGGCGCGAACGTTGTTCGAACGCGGAACGCCGACGCGTTTGGGGCAAATAGGGAGGGATGACGACGTCGTCGTCCTCGCGACGGCGGCGATGCCAACGGGCGAGGCATACAGCGCGTTGGGGCGGTGCGCGAAGGCGTTGCTGGATGTTCCCGCGGCGTTGCGACGAGCGCGAGCGGCGTACGGGTCGACGAGCGGCGACGACGCGTTCGCGGCGAAATGCGCGCGCGCCGCCGCTCCCGAACGATTGATGTTGGCGAGATATCCACCAAATGGCGGACGATACGTCGCACACTTGGATAACGACCCGAGCGATCCCGCGCACGAGGACGGGGTCCCGGGGTTACGAGCGTGCGACCGCACGTTTACGTGCATCGCGTACTTGAACCCGGATTGGATCGCCGAGCACGGCGGCTACTTCCGCGCCTACCGCGGCGCAGAAGTGAACGATGATTTTGTGGAGATCGCCCCGACGCTCGGTCGCGTCGTCGTGTTTGATTCGTCCGCGATTTTACACGAAGTGCGGCCGAGCTTCGCCAATCGGTTCGCGATGACGGTGTGGACGTGACGTCGCGCTTCATCGCACCGCGTCCGCGTCCAAGGTCCACACCTTTGTACTCTTATTTTTTTAGCTCGTATTTTATCCACATCCACTCAACCGCGCTCGGCGGCTTCATTTCAGTCGTTTCTTTCCCGCTCGACTCGCCCGGGCCGGGGGACTCGCCCGCCGCGACGGCGGCGGATTAATCACACAATTCCTCACATCTCCCCGCACCGATCGCCCCTAAACGCACCATCGTCGGTCGCGATCGATTCATTCAACGCGTCAACGCCCGTGCGTTCGTCACGCATGGCGTCCGTGGACGTCATCGACGGCGTTTCGCCCACGATCGTCGACGAATTCTCAGCTGCGCGATCGATGGAGAACGAATCGCACGGCAACGACGACGTGGGGACGTCGAACGCGAGCGCGGATGAGAAGATAGAGCCGCAGACATCGCAGTCGGTTTCGTTCGCGCGAGCGATGAACCTGCGCACGACGTCGACGGTAGGGGAGGACCGCGCGCGACGAGTCGCCGCGTCGCGAGAGACGAGCGCGGGACACAAGTTTCTCCCGTGGCTCCCGAGCAAGCCCACGCTGGAGGGAACGTTAGAGAAGAAATCGACGGAATCGTCGTGGTGGTCGTCGATGTTTTGGCAAAACACGGAGAAGTGGCAGCTGAGACATTTTTTGCTGTACGAATCGCACTTGTTTTGGGGACGCGGGTTCAGCACGATGCACGGATACGGGACGGTTTTGAGCGCCAAGGCGGCGCCAGAGCAAGGTCCGACGGCGTTCGTGGTGGATATAATGGCGATACCGAAAAAGTCAATGCGTCGACACATGCAGGCCAGCGTGGATTTTGTGGATTTGATTTCGGGATTGTGTTGCAAGCCGGCGGGATTTACGACCAAGGTGCTGCGCGCGGGTTCTGAGGCGGATAAGTTTCGATGGATCGAGGCCTTGCAGTTTGGAACCACATCGTCGCCGCTTTCGGCGCGCATGCCGCTAGAATTTTCGGAAGAAATCCCCCCGAGTCCACGAGTTTCTTTCGAAGGCTCGGAATCGGAGCGAAACCCGTTCGATCGCTCAAACGGGAGGAGGAGGACAAAATATCCAGAACCGCCTCCACCTTTGTCGCCACGCGTGCGTAGAAAGGTTGGGGACGATTCCGGGTCGGGTGACAGTGGAAGCGATTCATTCGATCGCATGGAGAACTTGCTGCAGCAAACGCAGCGCGAACAACGCGAGCAGGCGCTGGGTAAGGCGTCGATCGGACAGCGGTCCGTTGAAGATTTCGTTCGCATGGACGCGGACGTATCTTCTCAGATGCTAAAGGCGATGGAGCGCATTCCTTCCGCGTTGAAACAGGGCTCGAGCTTGAAAATCACGAATCCACATCGCATGAGTGGCAGTCACGATGATTTCGCCGGCGCGAGTAAATCTGTTTCGTTTGGTGAAGTCGTGGTGACTCAGGAGATTGAAATCTTAAAGTCGCCTAGTAAGCTCGGTCTCGCCTCCGCAGAGGAGTCGACAAAAGAACATCGGAAGAGAACAAAACTCTTGAAAGCGGCTGGTTCTTTTAAGATTGATTATAACCAGATCAAGATAGGAAAGAAAATTGGCGTCGGTTCGTTTGGTGGAGTCTATAAAGCGGAGTGGAACGGAACACTCGTCGCATACAAAACCATGTTGGACGAAGACCTGAAGGACGAAACCATAGAAGACTTTTCGGAAGAGATTCGCATGATGCGCGCGCTCAGGCACCCAAACATCGTGCTTTTCTATGGTGCGGTAATCCAACCTCCACGACTGGGAATCGTTTCAGAGCTCATGGCTCGAGGGAACTTGGAACAACTTCTTCATGGCGAAGGACAGATGAGCGATTCACTTCGTGCGAACGGGCTTTTGCGACGCCAGATGGCTGCCGATTGTGTGCGTGGGATGGCGTATTTACACTCGCTTCCGACACCAGTCGTTCATCACGATCTCAAACCGGCCAACTTGCTCGTCGATGCCAACTGGACGCTCAAGGTAAGCGATTTTGGCATGTCGAGACTAAAAAATTACACGTACTCTACGACAAACTGTAATGCTCCTGGGGGCACGCCTGAATGGATGGCCCCAGAGGCACTGCGAGGCGATACCCTCACAGAACTCTCAGATGTGTACTCGTTCGGTGTTGTTCTTTGGGAGCTCATTACGCTAAACTATCCGTGGCGCGAGCTATCATCACCAGTGCAAATCGTCGCTCAGGTTGCGTTTTTGCATCGACGCTTGAAAGTTCCAGACTGGGTCGACAACCCCATGGATGCACTTCTTCACGAGTGTTGGGCGCGTGAAGTGCATGACAGACCATCTTTCGCGAGCATCGTCGAGCGGCTGGTCCCCGAGTACCCGTCAACGTGGTCTTGTGGCGAATCGGTTCAAAGCGCGGCAGAGGAAGCGGCGGCCATCTTAAGTTCAATGTCCGCAATCGATTCGGTATATTCACCGACCGCGAGCGAGCCATATTTCGACGCCATTGATGATGACGTCGTAGCGCGCGTTGAAGACTTTGTTCCACAAGGCTTGCCGCGCATTCGTGCCCCGACGCCGTCGTCCGAGGAAACGAAGCGCTGGAAAATCCCGACAGATTCTTCTGAAGAATCCACCGAAGAAACGTCGGATGAAAACTCCTCGGAGCTCGTCTTGGACGAATTCTCGAACCCTACCCATTCGTCGAACGCCGTCATGGCGGCCGCTAAAGAGTTCCGACCTATGCTCACTCCGCTGAGCTCGGCGCGCTGGTAAAAGACGACGACCGCTCGTATTCAACCGCGAATTCTGCTTACCGCTTGCATCGGCGTCTTGTATTTATGTAACATAAACTTTCATGTATTACACTTCGAAACTAATCCAGCCTCAAACGCACGAACCAAACGCGAGCGATCGTCGTCTCGACACTGATTCGAGTCTGGTGACGAGACTCTCGTCTCGAGGCACACAAGGCGTCCGCGCGAGATCGACCTACCTCATAGCGCTGCTCCTCCGTCCTCCGCGAGAGATGATGAACGGCATGGATCCATCGATGTTTACCCCTGAGATGATCGTACGTCGCGTGTTTCCTTCGCCGCGCGCGTTTCGCCCAGGGCGTTGCAGATGATCTCCCGCTCGCCCGACTGACATTTGAATTCTCTCCTCGGTAGGCCCAAGCGCAGCGCATGATGGCGAACATGACCCCCGAGCAAATGGTGCGCATCGCTCGATACGACCGCTATGGTTTCTACTGACACAGTGCGCGACGTAGGAACAAGTGCAACGCATGGCGGGACAGATGGGAATGGGTGGGCTCCCGCCGGATGCCGCCGAGCAAATGAAAAACATGAGCGCGGAGGATATGAAACGCGCAGCGGAGGAGATGAAGAGCATGACGCCCGATGAATTGAAGGCGCAATACAAGGCAGCTCAATTGCACGCGAAAGCGACGGCGAGTTACAAGTATAGCGGGAGCGAACAGTTGAAGAAGGATGGGAACGCGCTGGTCGGAGCACAAAAGTACAACGAAGCGATCGAAAAGTACATGCGAGTGAAGAACAGTTTAATGGACGATGCCTCGCAAGAATCGAAATCGTTGAGAGTATCATGCATGCTGAACATGGCACTGTGCTTTAACAAGACGAACAGGCATAATAGTGCCATTAGCGAGTGTACGGAGGTGTTGACGCTGGAACCTAGAAGCTTAAAGGCATACTTCAGACGCGGACAAGCATACGTGGCAAAAGGTGAGCTCGAGAGCGGCGTGAAGGATTTGAAACGCGCAGCGAAGTTGAGCCCTGAAGATGACATTATCGCGGGCGAACTTAACACGGCTGTTGAGGTTATGAAATCCAAGGGGCTTGCGGTGCCTCCGTGCCCAGCTTTCGACCATCCCGAAGCGACAGCGCCGTCGGCGAGTAGTCGCGGTGGCGTGCCGAGCATGCCAGGCATGCCCGCGATGACTCCAGAGATTCAGTCGCAGATGGCCCAGATGATGAGTGACCCCAAGGCGATGGAGCAAATGACCAACATGATGGCCAACTTGACAGAGGACCAAGTTGCGGATTTGGCTAAGTCGAACCCCATGATGGCGGGTTTGGATGCAGACATGCTCAAAAGAGCAACAGGGTTCATGAAGAACATGAATCCGAAGTCTATGGAAACCATGATGAAGATGGCGCAGAACTTTGGTGGCGATATGGGCGCAGAGGGCGAACTGATGTCCAAGATGCAGAAGGAGTTAGCTAAACCAGAGATGCGCGCGGCGATGGTTGACATGGTGCAGTCCTTGGATCCAGAAACGCTGAAGGAGATGACGACGGCCATGGGGATGGCTATGGATGACGCTCAAGCTGAACAGGCAGTGAATGCGATAAAGAACATCTCCCCGAAGACGATGGATCGCATGCTCGGTGCGGCGTCCATGTTGGGCGGCGTTTACAATCGCTTCAAGCGCCCGATCGATTTCGCGTTGCGTCACAAGCGAATGACTTTGAGCTTGTTCGTGGTTTGGGTGGCGGTGTTTACCACGTACGCCATTCGATGGTGGAGACGTTCTCGCGGTTCCGTTGAAGTCGCCTATGAAGAATTACCCAACGACACGGCAACGTTTTAAACGGACCCGTAGCAGCGTGTGTCAATGTTGTCTATAAATTACAATTTCTAAACGAATCGCATCAACTCGTGTGGATTATTAAGCCTCTCGCCACATCGTGCGAAAAGTGTGAACTTTTAAACGCCACGCTATTGTAGAACGGCAGAAGATCGTTCATGCCGTATTCTCTCGCTTTGTGCTCGAGCAGGGAGCACTTGATTGTAGTAGTTTGCCCAACGCTTTCCACCTGACTCGAAGGACGCGCTCCAACACTTTCCCAATGTATAGTTTCTCGTAACAGGCCTCGAAGGATCTCCAAAAGTAGCGCGTCGTAGTCGCGATGGAAGTGCGTGTAGCGCGCGAACTTCTTCTGCAGCGTCTTTTGGACAGACTGCTTTTGAGTACCGATGAATGATTGTAACATGCAGCCGATGGCGGCGTCGATGTCCTCCACGCTTACTTGCTGGCTCAATCGCATGCACGCTCTCGCTTCGCTCATGCGGACGATAGACTCGATGTGACGAACAGCCACGGGCATGCCTTCACGCGTCACTGACTCTTTACGAAGCTCGGCGTATACGCGCTGAATTTTCGGCAAATCAGCGACATTTAGCCTCGGGCGAATCTCCTTCTTTGAGTACGAAATGTACTTTTTCAATAATTCTTGCGGAATCGGTTCAACGTCATCCTCTCTCGTCAGTTCCGTCATCGTCGGCATGGCTGCATCTGTACGATCGTCCTTGTCGTACTTGGGATGACTGCTCACGTGAGACTGCACCACGAACCTGGCTAAGCGTTCATCCAACACCGGATCGATGACGTCACGAACAACGCATAAAATATCGAAACGCGAAAGAATGGGATCAGTCAACTCCACGTTATCGCTGAACGTTTTGGACGAGTCGTAGCGGCCACCGATAGGATTCGCAGCGGCGATAACGGAACATCTCGCCTGTAGAGAGGTCACGATACCCGCCTTTGAGATGGAAATCGACTGCTGCTCCATGGCCTCGTGAATCGACACCCGGTCTTGCTCGTTCATCTTGTCAAACTCATCAATCAAGCATACACCGCGGTCGGCGAGCACTAAGGCTCCGCCTTCCAAAACGAATTCACGCGTCACCGGATCTTTGTGCACCGCCGCGGTCAAACCAACAGCGGACGCTCCCTTACCCGTGGTGTATACGGCGCGACTCGACGTCGCTTGCGTGTACTTTAAAAACTGCGATTTCGCCACGCCAGGATCGCCAAGTAGAAGCATATTGATATCCCCCCGCAGTCGCGTTTTGCCCTTAACGAATTTTTCTTGTCCGCCAAAGAGCGCCATAGCGATACCGAGCTTGATGTCTTCGTGACCGTGAATAGATGGCGCGATGGATTTCATGATTCGTTTGACGATTTTGGGATCACGGCTGAGCTTTCTTATGTCCTCCCTGTCTTCATCGGTGAGATTGTCAGAAGAGTACAGATCACCCTTGCGCTTGATAGAATTCGCCTCGACGTACGTAGTGAACACCGGGAAGCCCTGAGAACGAGTGTTCAACGACGCTTCAAAATTGTTTGTGTAAACGCCGGTGACTTCGACTTCATCGCCTGGCTTCGCCATGTCGATTAAATCATTCAGCACGATGACCTCTTTGCTGCGCGGAATACGACCGGCGGGAACGCTCCCAGGAGACTCTTGCAGCGTCAACTTTTGGTAGTTGCGATACACCGTTTTCGCAGAATTTATTTGCCAGCGACCTTTTTGTTGACACTCGGGGCACGCGTTCGGTCTTTGTTCCTCCGTGCTCGTGTTTTGATAAATCGGACCTATGTTGAACGAGCAAACCATGCAGCTGTACGTAACATTTTTTAACTGAGGGAAAACCCCAGTTCTTCGCGTAACGACGCCGCTGATTCTGATCAAAGAATTCAGGTGCGCTTGGCGAATGTCGCGGATTTGATCTTCAATCGGCAAGCCGGCGATGCGAACGAACACGTCAGGATGGATATCACCGTACGACGGGTAGAGCTTCAAAACCTCGGTCAGAGCAACTTCGTCAAAAAGTTCGAGCATGACCGTCGGCGCGTCAGCGATCCACGTCGCGAGCAAAGCATCGCTTTTGGCCAGCTGCAAGTACTCCACCTCCAGGCTCTGTCGGTTGTTGTTGCACATTTCCCGAATCTTCTTGTGATACAATGGCCGTCCGCCGTCATCCTTGTAGCGGCGTAAAAATCGTGTGAGCCGCTTACGAATCTCCACCTTCGTACGGTCCTTCGTGATCCATTCGCGCAGAGGACAATCGTAACTCTCGATGTTCACGTCGAATTCCTCCTCGTCTTCGTCAAGCTCCCCATCCGCCGCGCGATCCGCCGCGCGACGTCGTCGCGCCTGACGAAGCCACTCATCCTCGCCATCCTCAAGCGCTCGCGGTCGAACGCGCCCTTGTCGCCGCCCGCCTCGATCTTCATGCTCATCCCGCTCTCTCATTTCCACCTCCGCTCGTAGCCGAGCGTCGAGCTCCGCCTCCGCGTCGTACTCCTCATCATCTTCCGCCAATCCCTCTGCTTCGTATTGATCCAAGTGTGGCATCGCTTGGTAATCCCTACATCGTCATCGAAGCCACGACGCCATCAACGCGCGCGTTTATTTCGTCAATCTCTCGCTTTTCCGCGAACCGTCGCTCGCTCCGCTCCTCTCGCTCGCTCGCTCGCTCGCTCGCTCGCCCCGCTCGCGTTCACCCTCTCTCTCCTTTACCCCCTCTCTGACGTACCGTTCCATATCATTCATCAAATCCTCCCCATCGCTCTCGCCTTCGCTCGCTAACGCTGAATCTCCCTCCGCGTCATCGTCCTCGTCCTCGCTCGCGAAATCCCCAGTCGCTCGTTGATCGCGGTGCGGGTTCATCGGTTCGTCCCGACCTCCATCGTCCTCGTCCTCGTCCTCCTCGGCGTCGAACGCGTCGTTCGCGTCGCCGTATTCATCCTCCATCGTTCCAGCGCCCTCGCGACGTCGATCGAACCGATTCGAATTCGATTCGATTCGATTAGAATTCGAATCGATCGTCGTCGTCTGTCGCCGTCGACGTCGCGACGGTCGACGTCGCTTGTCGTGTGTGTTTGAAAATCACACACGTCACGAGTCATTCACTCGAGAAAATCGCGTGACATGAAACGGCCACCCGTCGCTCGCCCGTCGACCCCCGGCGACGTCGCTCGCGCGCGTGGGCGTGGGATCGTGTTTCGGTGTTTCTGTGTTTGAAAATCACACACGTCACGAGTCGTTCACTCGAGAAAATCGCGTGACATGAAACGGCCGCTCGCCGCTCGCCCGTCTCCATCGACGACCGTTGACGCCATTC
>Ga0222712_10001437_pt1 | contig 29394 bp, 22 predicted proteins | sample C33_657DmetaG_FD_165043 | JGI IMG/M metagenome (GOLD analysis project Ga0222712, IMG submission 165043) | Estuarine water microbial communities from San Francisco Bay, California, United States - C33_657D | ecosystem: Environmental > Aquatic > Marine > Unclassified | place: USA: California... | reverse complement strand
ATCGACAGGAGTCGGGACTGGGACGAGGCGGTGGAGCGCATGGGGGTGGTCATAGGAAGGAGGAAAAAGGAAGGATGTTGGTTTTTAGGCACAGAGGGGCCCGGTCTCCCAAGGGTGGGAGCTTTGAAACGGAGGGGGATATGCGGGTTAGAAGCGGTTTTTAGCGGGATTTCCCGGGTTGAGGCGAGGAATCGGGGGCTTTGGGACGCATCAGTGATTTCAGTGGAGATATATTAACACGGTTTTTTCGGATTACAGAATATTATAGAAAAACCCGATCGCAGCACCACCCCGTGCAAGTACAGGAAACCCTTGATTCTATTGGTTAAAACGCACCTCGCGTTTTTCTGGAAAAATTCCGCGGTGCGTTTGACAGCGTTTTCCCAAAAACATCGCCCATTTCGTATCTCATTCCATACCAACATTTAGTAATCATTACTAAAGAAACAAACTTTAAAAAACCGCGAGCGCTCCAAAGGCAGCCTGGTGTGACACCTTGCCACAGGAACCAAGGCACCCTGCCCCCCCTTGCGGCACGCTCAAGCTTGGGTAACTTACCTCTTATCAGCGACACCCAGTCCCCTTTGCGTCGGTTGCCTGGTTGGGTTGACAACAAAACAGCCCCGGGAGAAATCCCAAGGTTGTTCCCTTTACTTGGATTCAGCTACCTAGAGGCGGGCTCGCTCAGCGCTTCGTCGCGCGTTCCGGCAGCGCCAGCCACATGATGACGTAGACGAGGAGCAGCGGGTAGAAGATGAAGAAGACGATGCGCAGGATCAAGGCGCTTCGATTCCACTTATGGGCGAGGCCGGCGCAGACCCCGCCGATGAACTTCTCGTCGGAGCTCCGATAGTAGCCGAGATCCTTATCGTCTCCCTTGGATGTTCCAGGCGGCACCAGCGGGGCAACCGCCGGGGCAACGACATAGATGGACGTAGCCTCGCTACCAGATACCACGAAATTGACGGTCACCCCAGCATGCGGGAGCGCCCCAGCGCTCCGCCACTCCGCACCGCGGAAGTTATAGCGGACCCCATTATCCCCGAGGATCAACCCGCCCGAGGTGGCCACATTGAAGTCGAGCACCTTTCCAGAGGCAGATTTGGGCGGGAAAGCTGGAGGCTGCGGAAGCGGCGCCGCCGGCGCCTGGAAACGGGCGGAAACCAGTTCCCAGCCAGACATGCCCTTGGTCCAATAGAAATCATTCGGCTTAACGAGCCCCGCCACCAGGGCATTCCTTACGCCCTGCTCAGTAAACTCAAAAAGTACCTGCCCGTTGCGAGAAACTTTGAACATCGGCTCTACCTGATCGCTGACGGCTGCCGTGGGCTTAGCCTCAGGTTGGGCAGCGTAGGTTGACGGGGCAGCCGGCTTGGGCTGACTCGCGGGCAGGACGGTAGACTGAGGCTTAGGCGACTTGAGTTTGGGAGCCTGGGGAGACGTCGCGCCCCCAGGGGCGAACAACTTGATCTCACCGGCCGGGAGCAGCGGTTCCGGCAGCGGCAGTTGGATTGAATCAGGCGTGCTCGCTGTCGGGATATCCGCCTTGGCGATACCCCAAGCCAAGCGAGTGATCTCACGGGTCAGGTCGAGCAACAAGGAGGCCAGTTCCGGTTTATCGACCACATCTCGGAACGTCGCGTTATCGAGGCGACCCAGCTGAATGGCATCCTGCCCATTGGCGATTTCCACCCAATGCACGGGAATGTTATGACAGCCCTGAACCGCTACCTCCTCGATGTCCTGCTGGTCCGGCAGGAACTCATAGGCACCCGAAATGAAGCCGACCGCATGCAGGTGGTGGTTCTCGGACTCCAAGAAGATGTAGTCACCCACCGTGGCCTCATGGGCCATACGCCAGATTTGGCCGCCGAACTGAGCGCCATAACCGGGGAAGACCGACTTAGCCTTCCCCTCCTCCTGGGCCTCCTTCAGCGACAAACCCCGCGGATCGAAGTGGGCTAGCGTGAAGCTGTACGAACCATTCCGCAGGTGGTAATGGGGCTCGGGCGCGATTCCCTTGTCGTTCTGGGTACCCTTGCCGGCCTTCGCGAACCAGATCCGCCGATGTAGCCCGCCCTCGTTACGCACGAACCAAACCTTTTCGTTTTTAGCACACATAAATTAGAAACCCGCAATCTGCCCGGGATTTCATGAGCTGCAAGGTTTACGTGCTAAATATCCGTGGACAGCAGACGGCTGCGGACGGCCTATCCAGCCCAGATGGATGTTACATACCGGCGGTTAAGCCAGTAGCTGCGCTTGAATCCAGGATAGCGACGTCGATCGTGAGGACGCACATGTACGGCGTAGGTATTGGCGTCAGATGGGAGTTCCTCTAGCCGGTCCTCCCGAATGAGCTTCACCGTATCTTCCCATACCTTTTCGGTCTTATTAAGAGCATATTCAGGCATAGACCAGAAAACCGCTTTGTCGAAGATCACAGGTTGGTCATCGCCGTGATCGAGCAGGAACAGGAAGAGAAACCGTTTAACCAAATCCTGGTAAAGTGACGAATCCTCCCAGACCTCCTCTTCGGCGACCTCTGCATACTCAAAGGCTGGGAAAGAGACGGCCTCGGCGGCTTGCCCGTTCTGCCGGATACGGACCACCTTGACCGTGAGACCGCTTTTATAGAACTCTGGGAGATCACCAATCTTTTGGTACTGGAACCCTGTTGCCACCTTATTGGCGAACTTGTTCATGCGCCTCGAGTTGCCGCCCTTTCCACCGAACTTACCCGTAAGGGAAAGCTCGTCACAAATATCGATGACCGACTTACCAGAGAAGTCGTTCATCTGACGTAAAACCTTCTTTTCGAAGTTTTCTTTGGACCTCATAATGGGTTCTTCGGCTAGGAAATGCGTATCTTCAGAGCTGGGCGTGGACTTCCGAGCTGCTAAACCTTGATAGATGGCGGTGACGTATGCTTGCTTTAGAGCAAAAGCCCTAGGTTTGGCACGAACCGCACTATACCCCTGAGCAATCGTGACGGAGGAATCGGCGCTCTTGGTGCATGCCCCCAGCAAGGGCGTTAGGCCTTCGCTTAACTCGTGCGCCCTTCCGTCCCTCACATAGCCTTGGATGACTTCCCAATCCCGCTTGAAAAGGCCAACGTCCTCCGAAGATGGAGCCCAGATATCGACTAGGCGAATGGGGAGGTCCAAGAGGTCCTCAGGTCGGCCAACCTTCGCATAATCATAGAAAACCAGTAGGATGCTGAGGAGCTTTCGGAACGCATGGCTAGTCTCAGCCGCTTCTTCGACCACGCACGGAATCTTGGAGTCGGGGCTGCCTCCGTAATTAATCATACAGATGACCAGACGCTCCTTGGCACGGCGACCACCATCCCCATCGGGCAGCAAGCCGGTACATTTTAACTCCGCCCAACCCAGATCAGGCTTTGCCGAGGAGTTCGGTTGATAGTAGAAGTGGCCGGCTTCGATGGCATTACCGAGTGCACCCTTGCCGCCAGAGCTCAGGATGGCGCCTACCGCGTTGAAGACCCTCGGCTGATGTTCGAGCGGGACGCAAAGAAGGATGGCTTTCCGCAGCGAACCGGCGTGCTGAAGCCTTCGTGCATGCCGGAGGCATGACTCGCGGTCGTCGGGGTCATAAGGCGGTTCGAAAAGGAAGTCACCAGGCACATAAGTTTCTTATGAATCCCGATACCGCCCCGCCAGCGTAATAAGAAGCTTATGAAACCAATTCCATGAGAATCTTCTCCACCACCCCCACCACCAAGGCATTTCCCATGAAGAAAGCTCGGCGTCCGTCCGAAATCTTCAGTTCTTCACAGACTTTGGAATGATTCTCGGAAAAACCATTCATCGCCTCAAGTTCTCGGGGGAAGAGACGGCGAAGCTGGCCCTCCTTACCGCAGTCATGGGGTAGCTTCTTGCCAGCCTTGGCACAATCATCGCAGATGACATGCTTGAAGCGCGAAACGGAGGCGCCGCCTTCGGAGGTGATAATGGTACGCCCTGGGGCGTCCAAAGGATCAGGGAAAGCCATACCTCCCTCTTTATAGCCGTAGGCGAAGCTTGCGCCCGAAACCGTGTCGCGATCGAGTGTCAGCTCGGCATCGCCGACTGTGACACGGACGGAGGGGTTCTTGCTAATTAAGGCCGTGATAGCCTGGCGCACCTTGGCACCAAGCCCCTTGCGGAGCTTTGCTTGCTCGGCCTTATCTTTGAGCGCCAGGAGTGAAATCGCGCGATCGGCGACGATGCCGGCAACGTGGGCTTCGAGCTCACGGCACATCACTTCGTCATCCAACACGAACTTCACGTCCGAACGGCTGATGAGATTGGGGCGCAGCGGATTGGCCCGATTACCCATCAAGGAGGCCACCTTGTAGTTCAGTTCTTCACGAGCGAGGCGGACCTTCACCTCACGCCCTTCGAAAGTGACGGCCATCTCGTGGTCCATCAAAAGCAGCCCGGGGAGCTTCTTGGCCGCCTCGGCCAGTTCAAGTTTGGTGGCCTTACGCTCTCCTTTGAGCTGAGACTTAAGGAAGCCGACAAGGGCGACCTGTTTACGGCGAGGTTCATTCTTTCGGCCCTTGGCGTAAGCCCAATGTTCGGAGTCTTCGGAAGGAATGCAGAACTTGGCAGCCGTCGAAGGATAGAAGTCCTGATCTGGCTTGACGAGCAAGTGGCGGAGAAAGGTGGGCTTACCCTTCATGACCGGATCGACCTGCAAGGTATGCACATCACCGTTCAGCATGAAACCGGCCGAAAGGAAGGGAGACTCGTCCTCAGTGTAGCGATCCTTCACGTCGACGTCGGTCTCGAACTTATTCAAATCATAGAGTTCAGGAATCAGTTCTTCGGAGACGCAAGGAAGAGACTGAGCGAGCACCCCTTTTGAGGTCAATACCGCCGCAGGCTGTTCGGCCGAGGCCTTGATTGCCTTACCCTGGGTCGTCTTCAGCTTGTAAGCCAAGATGAAGATACGTCGACGTTTCTGCGGGAAGCCGTATTCGCCCGCGTTGACGACGCGCCATTCGACGGCGTATCCCAACTCCTGAAACCCTTTCAGGATGACAGCGAAATCACGTCCACGATTGTTTGCCGGCGAATTGATCAGCCGGTCGACGTTCTCGAGCAGCACATAATCGGGTGCGCGCTCTTCGAGTAGTCGCTCGATGCTCCACCAGAGCACGCCCTTGGGTCCACGGAGTCCCTTCGAGACGTTCTTAGGCTTGGCTACGGAATAGTCCTGACAGGGAAACCCGCCGACCAAGAGGTCGATATCCGGGACAACGCTCTTGGGAATCGGCCCCTGGATATCGGAGACCTTGTGAATGTCGTCGGCGTAGTGACCATTGTGACCAAACTTCTCGATGTAGACGCGGTTGGCGAACTGCTGATCGCCGCTCTTTGCGGACTCCGACGGCTCCCACTGATTGGACCAAGCGACGCGAAAAAGCTCTTTGCCAGCCTTAGCGTTGAGCGAGTGCATGGCTTCCCGAAAGCCTCCCACACCTGCGAAGAGTTCAGCTACCTTGAGAAATGACATGCTACATGTCTGACGGGCTTGCATCGTCCGATCAAGAGAAAAACGCCGATTTCCTCGTTTATCACGAACCTTTGCATCCGCTCTGATATACATTTGTCAAAACTAATCTTTATATTGGTAGTGATTTTTGATGAAAACGAAATATATTTTTCTTTTATATCTGACTATCTACATGCGACTTACAAAACTTGATATATTTATTTTATGTCAAGCACCTTGTTGAAAATTTCTATTTGTCTTATAATTCGACCCGTCGCAACGACACCAAAAAACAACCAAACATCACCCATGATCCTCAAGCTCATCAAAATCAACCAAGGCGCAGAAGGCGCCATCTACGCCGGCAAGATTGCCGTCGATCAGCTCATCTCGAGCTTCAAGATCGACGTCTTCAACCAGCAGACCAACCCCAACGGCTACCAGCGTGAGTTGGACGAGAAGCGTGCCCGCAAATTCGCCACCTACCTGAAGGAGGAACTCGCCGAAGGCCGTCAACCGACCATCCCTACCGGAATCCTGCTCAGCTACCGCAAGCAGATCACGGGGACTCAAACCGACTACGGCATCGAAGCAGTATTCAGCGACAGCGACAAGCTCTACGTAGTGGACGGTCAACACCGCACCAACGGCTTCAAAATCGCCATCGAGGACTTCGGCCTCAATCAGCTCCTCAAGTACGAGTTGCCTGTCGTGATCTTCGAGAACACCAAGATGGTCAACGAGGTTAAGCAGTTCCTCCTCATCAACAACACGATGAAGAAGGTCCGCACCGACCTGGCCCGCGAACTCATGATCAAGCTGAACCGCTCCGGCGGTTTCGAGATCCCCGAGAGCGAAGACGATGCCATCAAGGCCACCAATATCACGAAAATGGTTAACAGCATCATCGGCTCGCCGTGGAAGAGCCAGCTGAGCGGCCCTGGTGACACGAAGGAAGCGAACTACCTGAACACCCAGTTGAGCTTCGCCAACTCCATCAAGGCCACGGTGCTCAAGGATGCCGCCACCAAGCGCATGTCCGCCGAGACCGCCGCCAAGGAGCTGGTCAAGTACTGGGCTGCGTGGGAGAAGCTCATCCCTGAGGCCTTCGCCGACTCCAAGAAGTACCTGCTCACGAAGAACAACGGCTTCGTCTCCCTCCACACGGTCTTCAGCTTCATCTACTCGCACCTGAAGCACGTGAAGGGGATCAACGAACCGACGGTCGAGCAGTACCGCAAGGTCATCGAAGAAGCCGGTGATGCCGCAACCGCAGACTTCTGGGAACGCGAAAACGGTGATGCCGGCCAGTTTGGCGGCGGCTACGGTGGCTTCAAGAACCTCGCCGAACACATCATCGGCGAACTCAGCGAGAACGGCATCGAAGCTTAACCCCATCAGGGGCCCGGCGTGCGCGCCGGGCCCCTCCTCCTTTTTCCCTCACCGCTCATGCATACAATCGTCAAACAGTGGGCTCGCACAGTCGCCATTGGCGACCTGCTGAAACGCACTCACCTGAGCCTGATCACATGCGACCGCCGCATCCTCAACACCTATGAAAAGCACGCCGCCAAGGGCGTCCAGGCGTTCATCCTGCGGGCCGACCGCTTGAAAATGCACGGATGGGGGAAAACCTCAGAGGCCAAGCTGGAGCGTGACCTTAGCCTCTACATCCTTCGTGAACTGCTCAAGCAGCATGACCCGAAGAAGGAATTCCTAGCCAATCATGAGATGGAAAGCGAGACCTTCGCTGCCATCAAAGACATGGAATACGCAGCCTTGGAGGCCCTTTTCAAGGTGACCCATAACACCTGGTGGAAGGCCATTGAAGCCCGTAACCGGTGCGACATCCACATGGTCAAGGTTGCCAACTTCCTGGGGATCAAGTGGCCTGAAAAATACGGCACGAGGAAGATTGCGGACTATCGATTCCCGTCTGCGCACAAAACGCTCAACATCGAAAGATTCGGCCAAAAAAAGCTTCATAGCCTGCTCCTGGTCCTAGCGTGGGCGGCACTTTCCGAGGAAGAGATTCCTGAGCTAAGCGAAGCCAGCCCAGAAGAAGCCATGAACCTGGCAAAGCTGAGCATCGAAGAGAAGGCGATCCTGGAGGAACGATTCGATAAAAAGAAAACCTTAGAGAAAGTAGGCGAGGCCTATAGCCGCAGCCGGCAAAGGGCCCTTCAGATTCAAACAAAAGCCATCGGCAAGATCAAGGCCCTCAAACTGGATATCCCGGTACAAAAATGGCTACTCGAACAAGCTGACATGATTTGGGCGCAGCTAAGCAAGGACAATGGCGAATCCGTCGAATCCATGGGCGATAGCCGTAAAGCCTACCGTGCCATCCCAGGCGACATCGAGTTAGCCTTAGCCATCACAGACATGAGCCTAGACCAGGTGCTCAGACGTGTGGGCGAACAAGTAGGCGAGATCTGGATTAAGCGAAAAAACCTACCCACCACCCAACCTATCCATGCCATTTCCGAATAACTCTATGAACAACATCGAAACCACCACCTACGCCTTCAATACCCATTTGACGGCTAAGCAACTCAACCTCGCCATCCGTGTTGGCGCGCTGCTACACACCGGCGAACACCGCTTCGAGGGCCGCCCGGGTATCGACGGCTGGCTCAAGATTCACAGCACCGTCCTTACTCGACCATTAAAGGCCACCTGTCATGGCCGTTCGGTAACCTTTGAATTCGCGGCCCGTGATCGCAGCATGTTTGAATCGATCCGCACCATCTTGGACGATACGCTGCTGTTTGCTCCCACTTCTGGTATCCAGGCAGAAGGCTGCAAGAAGCCTCACCTCATCGAGCGTATGAGCGCATAAGATGCAGTTTAGAGGGCTACGCCCTCCCCTTTGTGTCAGCGTGGTTTGTGTGTGGGTTCATAACAAACAGCCCCGGGAGAGATCCCGGGGCTGTTCCTTTTGGAAGCCAATGCAGCTTTCTACTCCTGAAGTGCTGCTCGCGCTTGTTGCAGACCGACGCGGATACCCTGGCAGACTTCGGCGATGGGCGTGGCCGCGTATTCGCCGGCGATGACGACAAGGTAGGCGTCGGCCCGGCGCGGGCAGGCCGCGGCGACAATCGGTAAGTGATCCGCGAGACGCTTGCCAAAGGCCTCGTCACGTTGGCTGGTGGGCATCGCCGACCAGTTGGCGGCCAAGGCCCTGACACGGTCGAGGTCGAGGGTGAGGCCATCTCGGTTAAACTTGGCCGACTCGACCTTGATTTTGGAGCTCACCAAGTAGGCCACCAGCGTCTGAGCGAGACGTGCCATGGCTTGATCCATTAGTTCGCGCGCACGCGCATCGACGGCACGGTCCAAGTCCCGCCGGATGCCCTCATTGATTTCGGCGATCGGCTGCCCACCTTCGCGTCCGAGGGCAGCACGGAAGACATCAGAAAGCACGAAGGCGTTGAGGGCACGCAGGCGGACAAACTCCGGGGGGTGCGTGGAGCGGGTTTCATGATCCTGCACCTCGGCATCGAGGGCGGTCCGGCCGTTCTGGATGAAAGCAGCGAGGTCCGAGCGGATATGGCGGCTGCCTAAGCCCGACTGGATTTTGAGGATGGCACTTCCTGCATGTTTGAGGTCGCCGCATGCGAGCAAGCCGAAGCGGTCCATGGTCAATTCCAGCTCCCGTGCCCGTACTCCGTCCTCGATACTGCCGTTACCGTAAGGCAAGGGAAGGAGGTAATGCCCAAGTTCATGGCCTACCACATAAGCGAGTTCCTCGGGCAAAAGACATTCAATCATTCCAGCATTGAGCACGATGACGGCGGAACCGCGGATGCCGCTATAGCAGGTGGCGTTGAGTTCAGGCGAGGGATGGACAAAGGCATGGACCGAAGTGCGCGGCAAGTCGAGACGAGCGCAGGCTTGCCCTACGGCCGTCTCGACGGTGGGCAGGATATCTCCGGAGACGGGTAGCAACCTGCGGTATAGGCGGAGATGCTCCCCGATGGGCGCCGCCGCTTCAGCCCCAAGCACTTCGAAGCGCGCTGAGCCGAAGCCAAAGGGGGCTAGACGAGCTCGAATCGAAGGCAGGAAGGCACCTGGAGCGGCGGCATCGGCGGAACTCATGAATATTTCTTCTTCAGCTTGGCAATAGCGTCCAGGATGCTGCGAATACGGGCCTGGTCAGCGGTGGTCTTTGCGTTAGGCGCACGTGCATTCCATTTCTGAAATTGGTCTGACAGGTGCTTGCGGATTTTCTCCTTATCCCAGGCAGGATCGACGCCGACCAAAGCTTCCAGATTATCGGTTGCGACGGTGATGCCAGCCTGGACGAACTGTTTATCCATCAAAGCCTGGAGACGATCGTAGTCGATACCGAGTGCCGACGCGATCTTGCGGACAGAGGCGAGCTCCTTATCGTGGAGAACCCCATCCGCCGCGATGACCTCGACGCAGAGGGAGAGCGCCTGTTGATTCATCGCGGGCATTTTGCAGGCCTTCAGTGATTTACATGCGGCCATCAGGTCTAACTGATTAGCCGACCCCTTCTTAAAGGCGGCATTGAGGGCGTCCCTAGTCTGTTCAACCTCTGCCTCGTCGTCTTCATCCATCTGCGAAAGCGTCGTGCGCATCCAGCGATTGATGGCCTTGAGCTCGAGCTGATCCAAACTGCCGTCAGCCTGGGCGCAGGCCATGGCCAATTCGACCACCAGTGCCTTGGCATCGCGGGAATTCTCCTGTTGCTCGACATATCCGGGCATCTCGAGCTCGGCGACCACAGTGGTTTGGGCGGAGCAAATCGCCTGATCCCAGAGCCTCGGGCTACTGAGCGGAAGCTTGCTCACGTAAGTCGGCACCGCCGTGCAAGTTACCTCCAGCTTTCGGCTTCCTGAATAGGCCGCCGCCATGTGCTTGATGGGCAACAAGCCGACACTGACCCACGACTTGATGTAGGTGCCTGGAGTGAACCCCCCACCGTCGCGGCTGACCCGGAAAGCACTCGTTTCCTCGTCGCGGAAGCGATTGATGAGACAAGTCACCAGCGGATGCTTCGAGGACCCTATAGACTTATCCCGGACCGTAACCAGGAAACTCACATCCTGCGACGACCGGACGGGGACGCGACCTTGGCAAAAGACCTGTATGACCTGTTCCTTGTCGGCACCGTTACCGACCGTATCAAACTCACATTTCACCTCGAAGTCTGGGACGTTTTGATTGGAACGGGCAGGCGGGGAATAGCCCCCAGAGGAAGAGGAATTGGCCGCGGACGACTCCTCGGACGAATTGGAGCTACCGAAGACGGACAAGAGAATCCAAATGCCTAAAGGGATAGCAAAGCACAACCAGCCATCGGCCACGGCTAAGGTAATAATAGCGATTTTCATGGTGAATTAATTGCCATCAACGGAGACGTCACGTCCTTCAAGCTGGCACTCGACTATGTTGCCGCTGGTCAGGTCCGTGAACTTGGCCACAATGAGGCCACCCACGTCGTAGCTAAAGTGGACCTCAACCCGCTGGCCAGCCTTGGCGCCGCGCGGCAAATCCAAATAAGCCGTGGTGACTACCTCGACTTTCATAGGGTCGGACGTGGGTTCCTCGCCTTGGGTCAGGGCGAACTCGACTCGACGCTGGCCATCGATGGCCACGCCGAACTGGCGGCTAACGCTACAGGGAATGGGTTGATTCTTGGACACGAGCAGTTCGTTGACCTCCCGGCCATCAATTCCGGTCACGAGCATGCCAAGGCATTTTGGGGAGACGTCCTGGACACGCAGAGGTTGGATCGCATCACGCTGCGTAGGCGTCAGCACCTCCGGGGCATCGCGGGCGATAAGCGCCGCGGCATAGACCACGGCCCCCAAGGCGATGGCTTGGTGGGGCTGACGACACTCAGGCTTCCGGTTGAACAGTGCTTCCACCGAGGAACGCACTACTGGGACGAGGGATGACCCGCCCGCCAGGAAGACATGCTGGACCTGTGCAGCCCGGACGCCGGCTTCGGCGAGTAGCTGGGAGCAGCAATCAAGGGCCTTCGCGATAAACGGTCGGGCGACCTCCTCGAACTCCAGCCGGGCAACCTCGATTTTGCGGCGCCCATACTGGGTGGAGAAGATGACGACCGAAGCCCGATCCGATTCGGTTAGACGATGCTTAGTGTTGCGGGCAAGGTATTCATTGAGATCGGAATCCCCTTGCCGGAGCGTCCCGTGCTCCTGCTCGAACTTCCGGAAGAGTAGGGCTAGCAACGCGCTGTCTAGGTCCATCCCCCCAAGTTTGGCTACGCCTTTGGACCCCTTCACCTTGACCTGGCGACCTCGGACCTCGACCAAAGATACATCAAGCGTCCCACCACCAAAATCAAAGACGACGCACAGCCCATCCAGCGGGACGGTGGCCGACTCAATGTAAAAGAGCGCGGCGGCGGTCGGCTCGTCGATCAGCTCCGGCACGGGCAGTCCGGCGGCGGCGGCGGCGGCCAAGGTGTCCTGACGAGCCTTCTGGCCAAAGTTGGCGGGTGTAGTTATCACCAGCCGCTCGATGTTCGATAATTCGTTGAGGATGTGCTCACGTTGGCGGCGCAGCATCAGAGCGGAGAAATCAGCAGCGCTGTAGCGACGGGAGCCCACCTGATAGGCGTGGTCCGTACCCATGTGCCGCTTGTATTCGCGGAACGAGAGTGGGTTCACTTCGTTTCGAGCCTGGTCATCTTGGCCGATAATCGGCGCACCGGCTTCATCGTCGGTGAACTCAATGGAGGAGTAGGTGAAGGGCATATTCTCCCAGTTCATCAGAATCTGGGGCTTCCCCACCTCATTGAGGAGGGCGACCACGGTAGTCGTGGTGCCGAGGTCGATGCCGAGAATAGCCATGGTCAGAGGTTACCCTTGAATTTGATGGTCGGGCCGTCGCCGTCAGGACCCGGGAAGTGGAAGGCCCCTTCAAAGACGCCGTTCTCGTTGTAGGAGTAAGTGACGTGGATTTCATCGCCCTCTTGGGCATCAGCGATGGGCATGTATTCGTCGAAGATCCGGGTCAGATTAACGTTGTCCAGATTCAGGGTACGGAAGGTGCATTGTGTCACGTCGCACCGGACGTCCTCTTGGCCATCGTGCGTAACGTAGTAGGTCTCCGTGACCGAGATGGGCCGGGCGTCGCCCTTCCGAATCAAGATGCTGTTGTATTCTTGCCCTTCCCTATCGACAGCCGTCGTTCCCAGAAAGTGCGGACAAGATTGGGTCACTTCCATTTCGTTGAGCTTAGCCACTTGCTCGGGCGCGAGCATTTGCGGACGACGCGAGAGCCCTCGATAGCCGGCGTAAATCGCAGCACCCAAAGCGATGGATTGGCTAGGGTTGCGACGGATAGGCTCGCATCCGAACTTTTCGGCGAGCAGTCGGCGCAGTTCTGGAATGCTGCTGGTGCCGCCTGCCATGAAGACGCCATCGATGGCCTCAGGAGCGAAGCCGGCTTGGTCTAAGGTGCGGTCCACGCAGGCCATAGACTGAAGAAAGAGAGGTCGGGCGCGCTCCACGAACTCCTGCTGGGTGACCGTCACGCGCACCTTGCCGTGTTGCACTGAGTATAAATTAAGCGACCGCTGAGGAAACTCGCTAAGCTCCTCCTTGAGCGCCTCGGCCTGTTCGACATTGAAGCCGCAGTCTTCCGAGGAGAGGCGGACGCCCTTAGCTTCGAAGAACTTCTCGGAAACGAGCTCGAAGACCAGCCGATCGAGGTCCATGCCACCCAGCTGCGCAACGCCGTCCGTCATGCGGACCTCGACATCGAGACCCGATACCGTGACGACGGAGACATCGAGCGTGCCGCCACCGAAGTCGTAGATGAGGTAGTTGCCCTCCAAGGGCACTTGGCTGGTGTAGGCGTAGTAGAGGGCGGCCGCAGTAGGCTCGTCGATCACCTGAATCGGCTGGGGGAATCCTGCGTCCAGCGCCGCCTGAAGGGTTTGCTGACGGGCTGCATCGCGGAAGTTGGCTGGTACGGTGATAGCCAAAGAACCAATATCACCATGTGAATCGAGGATGAGCTTGCGGTAGCGCTCCAGCATCAGCTGCGTGAGCTTCTGGGGGCTGTAGGTTCGGCCATGGGCGGTGAAGACATGCTCCGTCCCCATATGCCGCTTATACTCAAGGAAGGCCCCCTCCTCCACCCCGGCCAGTTCACGGGCGACTTTGCCGATGGTCGTGGGATGATCGGGGTTCTGACGCTCGAACCAGAAGGCCGAGTGCGTGAATGCCAGACCATCGACCCAACTAGGCACAATCTCAGCATGCCCGGCCTCATTAAAACGGGCAGCGACCGTGGTCGTCGTGCCTAGGTCGATGCCGATGAGGGCGCCCATAGTTCGCTCAAACGAGGAATTCGTCGATGTCCGGCGGCTTGCCGACGGCGGAATCGATGGTCAAATTGAGGACGTGGATCTCTCCCGTACGGACATCCTTGAACGTGCCCGCGAAGATACCGTTTCCATCGATTTGGAAGGTTACCTCAATCTCGTCCCCCCGTTCGGAGTCGGGCCCCAGGGGCATCTTCTCATCGGCCAGCATCGTCACGTCGTCCTGCTCAATCGTCTCAAACGAGCACTGGGTTACGTCGACGTTGATAAAATTCATGCCGTCCCGGGGAACAAAGTACGTCTTGGTAGCCTTGGCAGGCAAAGGCTGGCCCTTGCGCAGAATCACGGAGTTGTTGATGACGCGGGTGCCATCTTTGTTCAGGTTGCCGGCGAGGGTGCCGATGAAGTAAGGAGTGGCCTCCTGCACGCGGATGGCACCGACGTTGGCCTGGACCTCCGGAGATAAGGCCTGCGGACGACGGCTACCCAACTTATAGGCGGCATAAAGGGCAGCACCTAGAGAGATAGATTGCTCGGGCTGGCGGATCTTCGGCTTGTGCCCGGTCAGGCGCTCGACGCTACGCTGGACCGCAGGGATCTTACTCGTCCCCCCCGCCATGTAGACCCCTTTGATATCGGTGAACTTCAGGCCCGCCTTCTCCAAAGCACCCTCTAGACAAAACTCCGCCTGGGTAATGAGGGCTGAGATCTGCTCCTCAAACTCGGCCCGGGTCACGGTGACCGCGACCTTACCATGGTTCATGGAATTGACCTTGAAGTCGTGCTTCTCGACCTCACTCAGCCGGTACTTCACCTTTTCAGCGTCGAAATCGCTGAATCCGGTATCGGCGACATCCATGGCCGAGCCAGTCTTTTCCTTAAACTTCTGAGAGATGAGGTTGCGCAGGGCCTCGTCGAAATCCTTGCCGCCCAACTGGGCGACGCCCATCGAGTACTTCACCTTGATGTCTTTGGCCTTAGCCTCGAGCACCGTGACGTCGAGCGTCCCGCCGCCGAAGTCATAGACAAGGTAGTGGCCATTTAAAGGGGAACTCTCGGAATCGGCGTAGAAGAGGGCGGCCGCCGTCGGCTCGTCGATGGTGGTGATGGGATCAGGGAATCCCGCGGCCTTGGCGGCGGCGATGGTAGCCGCACGGGCCTCGTTGAGGAAGTTCGCTGGAGTCGTGATGACCACCATGTCGACCTTCTGTCCGCAGGTGTTCTCGATATGCTCCCGCTGCTTACGCAGCATCAGCGCGCTAAGCTCCGTCGGCGTGTATTTCTGTCGATGGGCGTAGTAGATACGATCTGTCCCCATGTCGCGCTTATACTCCTTGAAGGCGCCCTCCTCCACCCCGGCGTTCTCGCGAGCGGTCGAGCCGATGACGGGTTGGAGTGGGGAGTCCTTGGTGAACCAAATCGCCGAGTGCGTAAATGGCTGGTTATCCCAATTCATGATGAGCTCAGGCTTGCCTGCCTCGTTGATGCGGGAGACCACCGTCGTAGTGGTGCCCAGGTCGATGCCAATGATGAGTGATGCCATGTCAGAAAATCAGACGTATACCGCGATGCGGCTTGGACTCACGATGACGAGTCGCTGGTCTACCCGGAAGCCAACCCACGAATTGCGGACCTCGACGATCTGGCCTTTTTGCTCAGGCGCAGGGGCCGGGAGGCGGTTAAAAATGGTGCAGGAATCGACCGGCTGGTCGGCCAGACGCTGGCCGACCTCGGGCAGGCCCTTAATGAGCTTGGCGCGCTCAAGGACGTCGCCGATGGCCTCCTCCACTTGGGGAAGTAGGTTATCGAGGGTGTCCTTTTGAGCCGCCAAACGCTGCTTAAAGAACTCGACGGACTGCAGCATGCCGGCAATCGCCTCGTTGACCTCCTTGAGATCGGAGCGATTCTGGCCGGCTCGAAGGGCCTCGATTTCCTGGTTCTTTTTCTCGATTGCCCTCTTGAAGTCAGCAGCTTCCTGAGCACGAGACTCCAATGCCCGGCGAAGCTCGGAAACTTCAGATGAGTCCTCGGTCGCGGCGGGGGCGACCGTGATTGGATTGTCCACAGGAGCGGCGACCGCGACTGGGGCAGCAACGGCCACTGGTACAGGCATGGGAGCGGAGCGGGGCACCGTCCGCACCGGAACGGCCGGCGGGGCCGTTTCAGCCGCGTCTCCCACTGGGCGCACAGCGTAACCATCGCTCTTGCCTGGCTCTAAAAGAAGGACCCCCAACCATGCGCCCAGTAGGGCGAATACGAAGAAAAGAGCAAGTGGGAGAAGCGGCTGCCGCGATAAGAGCGTATCATTAGGATAGGGATACAAAACAACGGCAAAGGCGGCGGCGAAGAACGCCAGCGAGCCTATGATTTTAAGCGTCTTCATAGGGGGCAAGGTGAACCTGTCCGCGGGCCGCCGGTGGGCAAGCCCAGACTCTTACTATTGATATATTATATTAACTAACGGAGACGGTGGCGAAGCTGGCCCACGCACATCAATTCATGTGAAATCTCTCTCCGCACCTGTGAACTACCGACGCTGCTCATCCTGCTGTTCAATTGGTCGAATTTGGCTTTCAGGAAACTGCGTTGGCCGCTCTGGTCGAGTCCGGCGGGCATACCAACCGAGACCCTAAGTTCCTGGAGAGACATCGCTTGCGGGGTTTTCCGCGAAAGGCCGAGCGAGGATGGCCCAGGGGAGCCTTGTCTGGCCGGCTGCAAGGCTCGCGGAATGGCCTTCGGTTTGGGCTTAGCTGGTTTAGCCGTCGGTTTAGGCTTAGCCGGCACGGCCCTCTGTTTAGGCTTAGCTGGTTTAGCCGTCGGTTTAGGCTTAGCCGGCACGGCCCTCTGTTTAGGCTTAGCTGGTTTAGCTGTCGGTTTGGGCTTAGCCGAGACGGACTTCGGTTTAATTGAACGGAGTTGGCCCGGAGCAACCACTGGCGAGAAAGGTTTTAAAGTCCCGGCGGGAAGCCCTAAGCGGCGACCTCTCGGAACAGGGACCTTCTTAGCGGGCGCCTTAGGCCGCGGGACCCGACGTGGTCTCGCGACAGAAGCCGGCTTGGGCGGGGGCTCCGACCGCCTCACCGGCAATGGCGTCCAACCATGCGTTATGACTCCGTGCTGATACAGACCTACGCCCAGAACCGAAGGATCAACCCGCGCCAAGACAAGTTCTCGCATCGTCTCGCCCAAGCAAGTCCTAGCGTAAACACCGACTGGAGCGATGGCCGCATCCAGAAGTCGCTTGAAATGACTCAACTGGCCAATCGCAACGGGAGCGTCGTCATGAAGATAAGCATCTAAATCGGATTCGACATGTTCACGGGTCAAGTCGTCGCGGATAGAATTCACCAAACGGCGCTTAAACTTATCTAAAATCCTGTCTTGCTCATACGTCGTCGTAGAAAAACCCAAGGCCGCCCCAATGCGAGCCATCTCCACCAGCGCATGCATTTGCCGCACCTTCTCGCGGTCGATGACGACTGGCGGGACAGCAACCGGCTCCGGCGTCGCAGGCGGCTGGGAAGTTTGCGAAGGAGGCGCCCGAAAGGATGGCAGTATAGATGACGATGGGGGTGGTTCCGGTATTGCCGGTTGAGGTGACGCCCTCGCTTCGCTGTGGGTCGTCGAAGACACAGCACGTGGCGGCAAAGGTTCCTTACCGGAATCTACCCAAGCCGCGAGTGCCTTCGGGCAGGCACTGCGCAACGACTCATAGGTCTTGCGACTGACCGCACCGAGCGGCTCCTCGTCGACTAACTGACGGGCGACGGCCATCAGTTCGCGTTGCAAATCTAGCGAAGCCTCTCGCCCCAGCACCATGGAACGGTTACTCGACTTCGAGGGTGACGACCGCAAAGCAGCAATGCATTCCTGGAGTCGCCTGGTGGCATACGCCTGCAGCGGGACTGTCGCTCCCGGCAGCATTTGCTGCGCTATCCAGTCATCAAGCTGCCCCCACTTACGTTCAGTGGCGACCACACAGTTGGATAAGATTTTGGCGAAGAACGTCAGGGCATCTTCACGGATCGCCAACCACTCCTGCAGGTCGAGGTAGCCGCATCGGGCCAGTTCGAGCCGAACCTCTACACTCGCAGAAGCTAGCGGACTGCCATGGGGCCCCGGCAAACCCAATGCCACCTCGGGGCCGGGACGAAAAACTTGGCAGGTAAACGTATATGGCTGGTGGCCTCGACGGGCTGGGAACATCGTATCGACATCCGCAAAACTGAGCACGGTCCAAAACTCCCGCAGTTGAGGAACGACGTTACGAGCCTGCACCGATCGATAAGGCTCCAACATCAGTGGGTCCGGCGAGCGGCGCCGCACGGAGAATTGCCGCCCCTGCTCTCTGCTAATTGCAGAGACCACATAAACCAAGGACCTAAGCAAGGATGGCTCGGGACCGCCTTGAAACTCGATGATCAAGCGCAGACCGAGAGAGCTATCCCGGAGCATGCCCACCCGAACCTGAAGGGCCTTCTCCTCAACCGCAGTCGGAGCGTGCGTTGGCCCCACTTGGGCTGGCTCCATCCGTACAGCAACTTCCTCAGATGCCGCCGCGTCAGAGGGCGGGTGAAGCGGCTGGGCTGCAGGAGTAACTGGAGTCAGCAAACGAACCAATGCATCCTGAAGCCATTTGATCGTTGCAACAAACAAGCCGATGACCGCCACCAAGACCGCGACCGCGATGCCGAAATACAATAACTGCCGCAAAGTGTTCATTTCAACGATACCTTTGGCGGAGCTTGGCGATGGCCCAGAGGTGGGCGGCGATTTCCTCGCGCTCAGCGACCTCCCGAGCCGAAGCAGAACGCGCGTTCCATTTGCCGAACTGGTCGGAGAGGAATTGGCGGATGCGTTCCCGCGGCCACTGGGGATCCAATCCGACTTGGGCTTCCAGGCGGGTCCAAGCCCGCATCGTCGGATTACCAGAAGCCTGCATGATTTTGGCAAACTCACCAGCTTCCACCCCCATGCCTAGGGCTACTTCACGAAGTAGGGGGTAAACATCCTTCCCAGGCAGAGCGTCCGCGATCTCGAGGCAGAGCTCCAAGGCCTGCCGGGGAGCTTCGGGTATCCCAGCCTCAGCGATGGCCGAAGCGGCTGAAGCGGCCTCGATACCCCGACGAGAGAGGGCCCAAGCCGCTTCCAGACAAGCCGACAAACCGGCACGTCCCTGCTCCTCCTCGGCCTGGTCGACCTGAGACTTCATCCAACGGCGAAGGACTGCCTCGGACTTGGATAAATCGAGTTGGGCTGCCGCTGCGAAACTATAACCAACGCACAGGATGGTGCCGGGCGAACGCTCTCGTAATCGCCGAAGTTCCACGTAGCCACGGCGGCTCACATCGACCTCGATTGTGGCGACCGCCGAGCAACAGATTGCAGCCCCGAATGCCGAGCTCGTGATTGGTCGGCCAGAGAACTCGGCCGACATACCGACGCAAGTAACACGCAAACGGCGACGACCGGAGAAAGGTGTCTGCAGGGCCGTAAGTCGGACCGCCGCCAAGGTCGTCCAACCGCGGTCGCGATAGCCTGGAGGGAGTACCTCCCCCAACGTGCTCCGAACCACATAGGCCCCCGTCTGCTCATCCTGATACTTGGCGTTCGTCGAGTAGACACGTTCCGGGGACGGGCCCGTGATATCCTCCACTGTCAGCACGAAATCCAAGGCCACCGGGGAGTCGACGGGAATGGAGCCGCGGACGTCGACGCGGATCAGCTCCTTCTCCGGAAGAAGACGGAGAGCAAAAGGCACGACGGAGAGCGGGGCTGGAGCAGCCCTGCGGTCGGGAAACCCCTCGCGAAAATCACCCCCCGCTGACCGACCGGAGAAACCAGGCGCGGAGTTCGGCGACGCCTTGGGCGACGCAGCCCGTTGGAATGCGCCCGCTCGCCCCGCCCTTCTTTGGGCCTCGGCCCTTGCCTTGGCCGCTTGAGCGACAACTCTCCAGCGACGCCATATCAAGACCACACCGGACGCCAGGAAGCAGAAGGCGCAAAAAGCCACCCAAAAACCAAAAGTCAGTACGAAGGCGATGGGAGGAGACATGGCCATGGTGGCGACGGCCAAGGACCGCAGAATAATACCAATAAACCAGCCGAACCCATCGTCAATCCCCGAGGCTGTTTTGAACATTTCTGCAGCCCTCCGCCAAGCTAGTATCGCAAACAGGCCACCTGATTCGGCGCCGCATCCACTTCGCCTTTGTCGTCCTGAATTCCGCTAAGGAACTCGAGCACCGCACCCGGTCCAAGCGCATCCAATACCAGGTGAATCTTTGGGGAGCCAAGGAAGCCAAACCGGCAGACACTAAGTTAATAATAAACTAGGAAAACAGGGGGAGTTCAGGATTGGCCTCATCTATCCACAGACAAGCAGGGCTTATTATAAAGTTACGATGCACGAACAAGGAGGCTTCCATCAGTAAGTGTTTACTCTTAGATAATCACGCCACCCCAATCAGAGACCCCTACCAATGCCCAAGCAGACCGAAGCCGGCCCGCGAACCTGGATTTGTAAGACCAACAAAGATAACTCCAAGGGTTTTGTCGTCGCGTATAAGTCGCTCATCGCAGCCAAAGCCGCTGGCTTCAGCTTGGTCAATATCGACCCCCAACTCTACGCTAGCGAAAAAGAATTAAGCTCGGACATCGAAGTAGGCAACTCGCAGCCAGGCTTCTTCACTGGGAAAACCTTTACACAGCAAATTTGGGACATCTGCCACAACGTAAAGCCAGGCGACCGCATCTTCCTCGAGTGTCCGAATGCGGCCGACAAGAAGCCCAGGTCGAAGAAGATGACCAGTTTCATCGTAGCGGCCGGGATCGTAACCGGACCATTCAAGTATTCGCCTAACGACAAGGGCACCACCGGGAACGTCTCCACGGGCGTCGATTGGCAATGGACCGGCCAGGAACTGATTGAATACGGCCATGGGATCTACTGCTTCATTGGCATCAAAGGCAACACTCCTGGAAACAAAGCCCTCCTCGAACGCCTCGAGATCGTCTTCAAAACAAAGCCCACGAGCGAAATTGGGGCCAAGGAAGGCCCAATCACCAAGCCTGACCCTAAGACGGCCTTGGAGTTCGACTCGGACTGGCAGGAAGGCGACGCCAAGATGCGCCATCACCTGACGATCGAGCGATGCTCTCGGGCGGCTCTTGTCGCCAAAAATCTAGCCCGCAAGGCCTCTGGCGAGCTCTCCTGCGAAGCTTGCGGTATCACTCCAAGCAAGGCCTATGGCCATGAGCTGATCGACGCCCATCACATCATTCCGCTGGCCGACACTAAGGGCATGTCCAGAAAGCCCTCCTCCGGCGACTTCGCCATGCTTTGCCCCACCTGCCATCGGGCGGTGCACAAGGAACTCAAAGCCGGCGCCGTAGGCCGCGAGGCCATCATGCGGACCAAGAAGCGCCTAAAGCTTCGATAAATAAAGGCGACGTCGCCATCGCATTATAGCGACAAAGTCACCCTTCCACAGATCAAAGGCCCTTGGCGCTCCACCTTAAGCGCAAGAAAGCCTTTGATCTGAGGCAGCGGTGTCAGCCTACTTCCGCTCTTCGTGGGCAAAGATGATGGGGTCAGTCATTTCAGAGGGAGTGACAATGACAGGCCAGATAAACGGCGTACCGCTCCAGCCTACGTCGACACCATCCTCTTCCCGGCGCTTACGGGCACCAAGCTGCTTCAAAAGGATAATACCCGGGGCGTGCTTAGCCTTCTTACGCATGTCTTCGGTATCGGTCTTGGCGCTATCTGGGGCATCGGAGAAGGAGCCGTCCTTCTTGATGCGAACGATGTCACGAGGATCATCTTTCTTGGCGATGCCGAAACCACGTGCCATGAGCCAAACCTGGCCGGCATGGGACTTGTCCTTCGACTCATTTGACATCTTCTCGAGTGCCTTGATGGCGTGGTCCCACTCGAAGGAACCATCCTTGTTGGCGCGCTTCTTAGAGCTCTTCTTGCTCCTGGCGGAGACCGAATTGCCGTCGAAGACCAACGTGGGTTCAATCTCCCTCAAAATTTCAACGGCCTTGGCCAAGGGGACCAGTGCAGGGGCAACCGGGTCGCTGCCGACGAGCCCAGCAAGCTTGTTAGCGATACCCGAGACGATCGGTTCAACGACAGAGGCCGGGGCTGTACTGAAACCGACAGGAAGGTCGCGAGATCCAGGGGCATAAGTCGTCGTCCGGGCGGTGCTGATTTTGTAAGGAGAGCAAGGAACGACCTTACCATCCGGATCGATAGATACGAAAATAGTGCGTGCTGCGGCCCCCGCAGCTGCAACATCTCCGCCTAATGCCTCGAGCCGGGCCCACAGAGCGGAATCCATGCGATGAATCTTGACCAAGGCCTTGCGCGTGGACGCGCCGCAGAACACGCGGGTGACGGCGATTTCCTCCTTCGGACGATAGCCGAGGATACGCATGTGCTGCAAGACGGTGTCCTGTTGAGACTTTTCCGGGTTACGTCCGTAGTAGAAGCCAATCAAGCGGGAGAATGTAAGTCCACGGTCAAGGATTTGGCCGCCGATGAAGACGGACATCTTGTGATTCTGACGCAGCTCGCCGCTAACCTTGTCGAACAAAGCGGCGCCTCGCTGCTCGAAGTCGTTATTCACGACGGTGGTACCCAGGTCATTCTTCCTGATCGCCTCCATCGCTCGCTCGACCACTTTGGCCCCGGGCGGGAGAATGACGCCCTGCCGCTTGGCCAATTCCTTCAGCTCATCGTAGCTCTGCTCGAAGCGAGGCTTGATGACGGCCGGACGCTTCAGGACGAAATCCTTGATTTCGGCCACCATCATATTCACCAGATCGTCCTGCCATCGCTGGGACTTGTTCCTCGTCTCGGTATGGACGATGAAGGAGTAACGCTGAGGAGTCTTCCCCGCAGCTTCGCGCAGCATGTTGATCGATACGCTGGCGACCACGAACCCGAAGAGCGCCTCACGGATGCCGGCCAGATTATCTTTGCGGGGCTTCTTGGCAGAGCCGGGGAAGGCATTGAGGAGATTTTCGGTGTTAATCCTTCGTCCATCGTACTTCTTGACCGCCTCCAGCTCCGAGTCGCTCACGTTGACGACCGAAAGCGAGGAGTAATGCTCCGGGTCGTCGCACTGTTCGAAGAAGTATTCCGTACCGATGTAGCCAGCACCAGGCTTGGCCAAGGTGCTGAAGGCCGGACGAATGCTATGGGCAGTATCATCGCCAGGCTCGGACTGGAGAAACAACGCATAAGGAGTGGCAGTGACCTGCAGATAGAAAGCGTCCTTCGTGATTGTACGGAACTCGTTGATGAGGCCGTGTACCTTACGGAAAGCGATTTTGCCCTCATTGTTGAGATACTGGCCAACACTGGTGATATCCGCCTCATCATCGACAATAAGGACCCGTCGAGCAGCAAGACCGAGGTCCTCGCGCTTAAACAAGTCATTCAATGCCTCGACGTTCTGGTCTTCCTTCTTCACGAGCAGGACCAGCTTGGGACGATCCTCCGAAGCGTCTGGGGATGCCGGCATGTCCATGATATCGAAGACGTCGACCAAGTTCAGCTGCCCAAGATTACCCTCGATGCGGATCAAGGTTTGGTCGGCTAGGGCTAGGCTGTTCTTGGTGAAGATGACGGCGACATCGAACCCGTTGTCGAAAGCCAAGCCAACCACCCCGAGGAAGCTACGGGTCTTACCGGACTGAATTTTACCCACCATCATGCCCGGCTTACGGCGCTTGTTAGGCTCTTGGGCAAGGAGCTGGTTCAGCGTGCTCTTGGCGACCTCGTAGTCGGCGGTTCCGAAAGCCGGGTCGGCCTTCTCCTTAGCATAACGGGTATAGATGGGGCCGGAGGTATTCATAAGGGTAATATGGAATTATTGAAGGCCAGCCCCCGGTCGAGCAAAACCGGGCATACCCCATCCTCAAGCTACAGCCGACCGGATATCAATTATAATGGAAATATGAGGACTTCCACTAGACACCACACTAGATAAAGGCATAACAATGCAATGCCACTTAAATGGATATTCACCAAAAAGACGGCCGGGGAAAAGACCCGTGACCCCGTGACCAGCGAGTTCTTCTCCCAGAGGGCCATCAAGAACGCCGGAGAGGCACTCATACGTGAAGCAGTTCAAAACTCGCTCGACGCTCGCAAAGACAGAAAGAACGGAAAGGCGCGCATACGCATATATGTTTCCGGAGCAAATGGAGCCCTGACTCCGGAACGCCACAAGCACTGGTTTGGATCGGCTTGGAGTCATTACGAAGCCGAGAAGAACGGTTTACGGCCAAACACCATTGGCAAGGACATGCCTTGCCGATTCCTAGTCTTCGAAGACTTTGAAACAAAAGGACTCATCGGAGATCGAATGCAGTACGAGGTTAAGCCAGGCGTAAAAAATTCTTTCTTCTACTTCTTCCGAGCAGAAGGTGCCACAGAGAAGGACGCCGATAGGCTAGGACGCTGGGGCATCGGCAAACAAGTCTTCCCTCGTTCAAGCAAAGCCCAAACCTTATTCGGCTACACTGAGACCGACGAAGGATCCTTCCTAATGGGCAGCTGCATACTTAAGTATCACGCAGTCGAAGGAGTTACCTACCGTCCTGATGGATACCTAGCAACCGAGACCACCCTACCGAATGGCGAGACCCTCGCCATGCCCACCTCTGATAACGATGTTTTGGGGCAATTCAGGCGGGACTTCCACATCGCAAGACTTCCCGGTGAGCACGGTCTTTCGGTGGTCGTCCCCTGGCTAGACGAGGGGGAAGACGGATCAGGCGTCGGCTTCTCATCCGACGCGATGTGCCTTTCGCTGATCGAAGGGTATTTTGCACCAATTTTAGAAGGACGTCTCGAGGCTGAAATCGAAGAGGATAACGAAGTGACAAAGATCAATGCTTCTACGTTTGACGAAAACCTTAGTCGATTGCTTCAAAAAACGACTGACGAGCGTCGGATTAAGGAAATCAAACGAGCCATGTCGCATATCAAACTAGCTCAGGCGGCAAAAACCGGGGAAGTAATCACCCACACCCTCAAGGATCCTATTGATTTCAGGGCCGCATGGACGCCTGAAATGCTCAGCGAGGCTACCGCCTTAGAAATGCGCAAACAACTCGAGGATGGAAAGATCTTAGAAATTCACGTCAAGGCACCCGTAAGGGTAAAGAAGCCCAAATCGGACACGTTAAGCGAGTTCACCTGCTACATCGCGAAGCAAGAAGGACTGAACGATAAGCCCTGCCATATTCGCGAGGACTTGATCATCTCAGGGGTAGACTGCAAACGCATCAACGGGCACGCCTGCCTGATCAGAATTCCGGCAGGACCTCTGGGTAATTTACTGGGAGACTCAGAAAACCCGGCGCATACAGAATGGGACAAGGATTCGCAGAACTTTCAGGGCAAGTATGTACTCGGGAATATGACCATCAACTTTGTCTCAGATTTCGGTGTCGAAATTGTGCGACGCATTCAGGCAAACTCCAGACAACTGGACAGAAATTTGCTGACCCAGTTCTTCAATGACCCGGGACCCGAAAAACCGGAACCAAAAGTAGCACCACCCATCAGCCCGCCAACTCCCCCAGTCAACCCGCCCCCTCTCCCGCCACCCCTCCCGCCAATTCCTCCAGCCAGGCTAAAGCAAATAAAGATCGTAGAAACAGACGGAGGATTCGAAATTCTCCCCAATGGCCTGCCCCTGCCCATCGGCTCTACGGTGAAGGTTGAACTCGCATACGTGGTAAGCAGGGGCAACCCGTTCAGAAAGTACGACGCAAACGACTTTGACTTATCGAAGCAGCCCATAATCACCGAACTCGAGGGATTTAGCGTGAGTGAAATGGGCAAGAACAAAGCACTCCTAACGGTAACAAGTCCGAAATTTAGGTTCTCCGCATTAGGCTTCGACGTAAACCGAGACCTAATCATCGACGCCGACGCCGCACCATTAACCTAAACACCCACAATAATGCCCGTTAAAACGATCAAGTTTCTCGGCCGGGAAAAGATTGCCGCAAAGGACATACACTTAACCGTGCACAGAAACAATGAACCGCACGTCGCTAAAGTTAAGGTAGACTTCTCCACCTACCAGCTTCCAGGAAGCTCCCGCGTATTCCTGGACATCAAACAAATGGATACCGTGAGATTCAACCTAGGTACGGTTGCATCACACACCAATGAGGCCACTTTCGACATCACAAAAATACCTGAAGGAAGCACGACTTACGAGGTCGTGGTAGTAGACCAACAAAGCGCACGGAAGATTGCTGACGGACAAGCTAGGGTTCAAAACTCGCCAGTTGACCCTCAAGCCGGAAGCTCAAGTCCGCTTCTACCGGTAGACGGGACCGTCGGACTTGACGGAGTCATCTGGAGAGTTGACTACGATGCCACAGGGCAAGAAGGGGCAACTGACGCACCCGTGCTCAGAATCGACGCCGAGGCGTGCCAGGGATCACCCACTGGCTTCATTTCCAAGCCCGAACTCGCAACGCTCATTCTTCCGGCCGCCATGGCCATAATCTTAACCAGGATCATCCTGGTCGACGAATACCCCTACGACCCCAGTTCGGCTCGCTGGCAAAACGGATGGATTCGCTTCGCTTCAGGAATCATGAAAACAACACCACCTGACCCCAAGGACCAGGAAGAGGCCTTGCAGTGGATCGAGGATGCGTGCGCAAAGTTCGCCAACAGCAAGGCAATGCTCACTGAATTCATCAAAAGCCAATCTGTATGAAAATTAGGAAGTTCAACCCCGCTGGAATTGAAGCCTATAAACAATTCATTGCGGTTTCTAAGGAAAATTTTTCGGCAGGCATGCCCATGCCACAGGTGCCAGAGGCTCTCCTGCTGTCCGAGTTGCTTACTTCTGCAACAGAATACGACCTGCCTGATATACCAGAATCCTTTGATTCAAAATGGGAGCTAGGGCAATTCATAGCTAACAGCATACCGGAAAACCGATTCGAGCACGCACGTACAGACGGGCCCATGTTCAGCTGGCTAAGCGCGCTATTGTTCGACCAGACCACAAAAGAGAGGTCGGAGGAGTTAAGAGAAGAACGGGCATATATCGCAAACACCGGCTATCAGCACTTTTACCGGCATCTCATCCTTGGACCATATTTCTTCTACTCAATTACGAGGGATAACCCTGAGCGCTCTCGGATCCTGCTCTACAGCTCACCCGACGAAGTCAGCGAAATGCTCGCCCAATTTGGCGCCAACCGGCTCCTATACTCGAACAGGAGCCTCCAGGAGGTACTTTATAGGCTCTATTACGACCCTAAGACCAAGAAGATGAAAAAAGGCGCTGGTAATAAGACGGGCGGCGCTTCGCGCAGATTCACTGCCTATCTCAATCAAATCGGGATCAACTTCGACCTATCAAGCATATCAACTGAACAGTTCATGACTATGCTTCCCCCTGAATTCGACAAATTTAAATCGCCTGCAAAAAGCTAAGTGACTGATCCGCAGAACGCCCTCCAGACCTCGCAAGCTATCTGGTAAGCGAGATAAGGAGGGACCGCATTGCCGACCTGGTGGTACTGCTGAGTACGGTTACCCATGAAGAAGTAGTCATCAGGAAAGGTCTGTATCCGGGCAGCTTCGCGAACTGAGAAGCTCCGATTCTGCCTTGGATCATAGTGGATGTAATAGTGACCGTCCTTGGATATGTGTGACGTCACAGTTCCAGAAGGGCGCCCCCGAACCTGGACCTTAAAACGATCAGCAAAGACCAGAGGGCCATCGCTATTTAAATTCTTGTGCTTGGGCCTATGCTCTTCCGGAAACTCCTCATCGTCGAGCTTAGGACTCTCACCAGTCAACTCTGCCTGCTCTGCCCACCACCGATACCGTCTTAAATCCTCAGCCATGTGTGAACGTGCCTCATGATTCAGAAGACACCCATCCATGGAAGGGTGAATGGGCGCAATAAAGCACCTGTATCCGTTAGCGTCGGCCAGAACTGAATTAGACTTAACACGGTGGAACGGCGCCCCCCTTTCCAGTTGCGCATACGAAGAGCGATCCCTCGCCGAATCCAAGCCCAGAAGCGGCGGCAAATCGGAAATTGCCTCAAAGACACTGACCTCAGGTTTTTCTTTTAAAGAAACTGGCTTCGCAGCAAATCCTTTGCGCACGCCAACGATAATAACCCGGTGCCTCGACTGAGGAACACCATACCTTTCAGCACGAATCAGAAAGTCGCCAACCTCTTCTCCCGGCAGTAGCTGAGCACCACCACCGCCCAGGGAATACAAGTCATAGCCAGCGCCAGCATTCTTCAAATCATGCAAAATCTTAGGGAGTATCCTCTGGCCGGCCACCTTTGCCGTGTTAAGTCCTTTCACATTTTCCATCACGAAGATTGCAGGTCCATGCTTCTCGATGATCTCCAAGTATTGTTTATACAAGAAGTGCCGATCATCATGAACCAGTCCTTCGTGATTCTGCATCCTTGAGCGGCCAACTAACGAGTATGCCTGGCAAGGGGGACCCCCTATCAGCACCCAGTCAGTCCTGCCAGCAAGGCGACTTTCGATCTCAACGTGATACACGTCATTATGCTTACCAAGCTCCAAGCACTTAACCTCGCGCACTGCATCATGCCATTCCGGGCAATTTGCTATCAGCGCCATCGCCTCATTCCTTGCGTCGGAGGTCGTAGCCTGCAGGAGGTCAAGATATCCGTCAGGAAGTGGAGCCCCCTTGAAAGCTATGGCTCGATAGAACGCCCTAAGCTTAAGGGTTTCTACGGCTTGCGGATCTTTTTCTATGGCAATGATCGTCTTGAATACCTTTCCACCACCAACGCGAGAAAACCCCTCCCCCAGCCCCCCTGGACCAGAGAAGATATCCACAACCGGAATAGGCCCAGCATTCATATTAGTATATAGTTGAGGTCAGTAATTAAGACACAAGCAAAGCAAGAACTAGTCCAGGACTAACTTGCCATGCGTCATTATATGTACGACATAACAGGCATGGCCCCCCATAAACCTTCCGAGAAAGACTACTACCTGCCTATCCTTGACACTCTGAGGTCGTTCGGCGGCTCTGCTAATCTCGACGAAATAAGACTTACAGTTCGTCCGTTTTTACGCGCAGACCATAACTACCTGGAAGAACTCGCAGGCCCTAAGACAAAAGAGACACGATTTGACAAAGACCTTAATTGGGCTGGCAAACGACTTGGAGACGCCGGTCTAATCCGCAAGGTGCGAACCCACTGGGAACTGACTGACGAAGGAAGACATAATTTCTTTACCGCCAAAACCTTAACTCTTTTGTGCGAACTTGCAGGTGACCGAGCAAAGAAGAAAGCCAACAAAAAGGGGCGCTAAGCGCCCCGGTTGGTTTATAACTCTTAACGCCCACTTATCCGCCACTGCCCTAATTGCCCAGAAGTCGGAGGCGAGGTGGGGGTTGGTGAGGTAGTCGTAGGGTATCCAGCAGTAGCCAGGAGCTTCGCTCCAGGGTATTGGGTTTGGGGTTGAGGGTGGTGGCACGACACCGTCCGTGCGCA
>Ga0222712_10001436_pt1 | contig 29396 bp, 26 predicted proteins | sample C33_657DmetaG_FD_165043 | JGI IMG/M metagenome (GOLD analysis project Ga0222712, IMG submission 165043) | Estuarine water microbial communities from San Francisco Bay, California, United States - C33_657D | ecosystem: Environmental > Aquatic > Marine > Unclassified | place: USA: California... | reverse complement strand
TTACGAGGGAAGCTTAACCAGCTTCCCTTTTTAATTTAACAACTCATCCCCGGCGGGATGGCAGAGTGGTTATGCAGCGGCCTGCAAAGCCGTGTACCCCAGTTCGATTCTGGGTTCCGCCTCCAAAACTTCCTAATAAAACAAAGGCTGGCAAGGCTAAGAAGGTTTAAAGTCAGTGCCGACCTAAGTGTATTTATACACTAATTTTTGACCAATTTTCCGATGTGTTTGACCAAATTTTGACCAAGATTTTTTGATCAATTTGGGGCGCGCCCCATTCTTATGGTGGCAATTTATGTTGGTCTTTGTACCCCACCCCGGGGCCACCACCATTAAATGAGATTTAATAGAAGTTGGGTAGCATTAGTATTTATTAGAAACTTTTAAAAAATTTAGTGTTTTATGTCTAACTTTTGACATAAAAGTTATTTGATTGAAGACTACTTGCTTTCGAAATATTATCTGAATATCTTAAATTGTGGATTATCCGGGGGAAACTGTGTCAATACTTATTGGCTTTGCGATGATGGTGTACGGTGCTTGGAGAGCTTACGTGAATTACGAGTTATTTGGGGCAGCTCGTAAAGAATTTGGGCCTGAGTGGATGTGGCCCGCCGGAATACCTAAATATGCTAATAGAGTTTGGTTATGGGTCGGTGTCGCAGTGCTTGGGGCCATAATGTGCGGTTTTTTTGAGGGTGGCAGTGGGTGTGGGTCAAGAATGAATCCATGCTGAGATAAGTTGTGACAACCATAAATTTGAGTTCTTAGATCGTGTTAACGAGGTAGCGTATTGCGCCACGAGTAACCGTGTTGAGATATAAATTGATTTACTAATTCAAACGGTGTCAATTAAATGTGTATTCTTATATGTGAATTTGAGCATTAAGTGGATATTATGAGAGCACAGCTCTAACTGTAAAACTGGTATGAATATGAATGAAAAGTCCAAATTGACGGCTATTTATCTAAAAAATTTCCAATCGATTAAAGAACCTACTGTCGTAAAACTTGATAAGTTAACATTTTTTTATGGTCCGAATTCAGCGGGTAAAAGTAGTGTAATTGACGCATTTTCTCTGCTAAAGAAAATATCAAGTAGGGCAAGCGGGCGCAACGATTCAGATCAGTTTTCAATTTCATATCATTTTAGAAAAAATAGCGGCGGCACGTTTAGTACGGACGCTTTAGTTGGCGTTGAATATTTATCTGGTATGAAACATGATAAGTATCAGAAGGAATACGAGGAATGGATGAGGTCTCCAGATGAAAATGGAGATGACTATCACCAAGAGTTTTTCTCCGCAATCAATGGTAAGGTTGTTCAGCTTGAGTTTGGTGAAGATGGCGACAGAATTGGTTTGGCAATTGATGGGCAGCCACTATTTGAAATAGAGACAGATTATGTATATTTTGATTCTTTATTTAAGCGATGTCGATCTACAGATGCTGATTACGACGAGAGAGAGGAAGAGCTGAGCGATAACATTATCAGTGGAGCGCTCACGGTATATAAAAAAAATCCATACTATAAGTACATTACACATCGCATAGAAGATTTTATATCGCAGCCTTATAAAAAACATGATTTTGCTGTTTTTCGTCTGCCGCAAGATTCGCCATACTATAAATTTGTTGTGGAAGAGAATTCTGATGCCATTAAGCTTCATGGCATAAATCTATCTTTAGATAAAAGATGGCAGTTAGGATTTGTAGATATTGATTCAAAAATTGATAGTATCTTTTGGCCCAGTGAACGTGAGTTTGATAGCCTAGCTGATAATATTAGAGAGGGGGATGAGGAAGAGTTTCATAACTTAATGAGCTATATCCAAAGTGATAATGAATCATCTACCCCTCAGAGGCAAAGAGTTTATTGGGCGCTAGACAGGGCGGCGAAATTTTTTAATAAATTAATTCAAGGCCTCTTACTTGATTTGGCTGACGTTGTTCAACATTCCCATGTTAAGGGTGACCGTCAAATACTGAATTCTAAAAACGCTTTCTACCATGACGATTTAATGGTCGAAGGCATTCAACTGAGCAATGTAAATTCAAATGATATGACAGGAATGAGTGCATACGCGGAGTATCTCGCCTCAGATAACTCATATATTTACCCTAAGCCACAAGCTGATTTTGATTTTGTTAATTATTCACTAGATAAATATTTAACGTCGCTTCGTAACTATAAAGTCAATTGTGAATATTATGAAATTAAAAAACCAAATGATGAGTATTCTAGGAGAACACCAGTCTTTTTAAACCTAATACTCAGAGATTCAAAAAAGCTTGGCTTTGAAGATGTTGGTAGTGGGTTGAGTTATGTATTTCCAATACTGACATCATTATGGAGTTCCAAATTTAGTTTTGTTGAGCAGCCAGAGTTGCATCTGCATCCGTCTGGACAGTGTGAATTGGGGGATGTATTTATTGCTGCAACAAAGTTTGGCGCTATTTCTATCGTTGAATCACACAGTGAACATTTGTTGTTAAGAGTGTTGCGTCGTATTCGAGAAACAACAATGGGATATTTACTTAAAGATGAACTCAAGTTTTCCTGTGATGAAATGAGAATTTATTACTTCCAGCCTCAGCCGGACGGCTTTACAAAAGTTAAGGAAATTAGAGTCGACAAATATGGTGAACTTCTAAGTAGTTGGCCAGGAGGATTTTTCTCAGAGCGTGAAAAGGAGTTGTTTGGTGAGCGAGATATACGCGGTTGATCCAAAAACCCCAAAAAATTATGATGATTTACTACTTTTAGTAAAAACATTTGGTTTTGCGCAGGGAAGATTTATTGCTAGTTTTCCAATTGATTGGGGGCTTATTCTTGAGGAAAATTTCCAAAATATTGATGGGGTTGATAGGTTAAGAGTTACCAAGCTAATTGATTGGTGCATCAAGGATTGTTTGCCATTAACCGGTGATTATCAGTATTTGCGAGGAAGTAAAACATGGCTTGAAAATGCACTTATTAATCAAGACAGACATCGGTTTTTTAAATTAATTCTATCTGATAAGAGTGTGGGAAATGTTTGTCAGGAATTCCATAATGCATTATTAGATTTAAATTTAAACGATGATCCTAGGGAAAGTTTTATTACTTCCACTATTGAGAATTATTTGACTGTAATTCGCCCTTTACTGTTGGTCTCTACGGAAGTGTATCTAAGAGACTTCAATTTCTATGTTGATGATCCCGTAACTGGAAGAGCAAATCATGGAATTGTTAACTTCTTAAAGAAATTATTTATAGAAATTCTTCGAACAAAGCGATGTTTAAAAGTAACGTTTATTTTAGATGGGCGAGTATATAAGGATGAGTTTAGTCGCGATAGACTAAAAAAAAGATTTTTTGATATCTCTGATTCTGTTGGTGCTGCGAGTATCAAGATTGAGCATAGATTTGGGGTTATCAGAAAAAAAGAACACGGGCGTTATTTTTTTAGTGTGAAAGGTGGGATTAGTTTTGATTCCGGTTTTGATAGTCCCCCGGGGGGAGAAAATCATATTTCTTGGATGACAAAAAAAGGACTGCAACATTTACTTGATATGTATGATATTTGATTTTACTTAGAGTGGCTCATTGTATGAGCCACTATTTACCTACAATAAAACTGAATAAATTATTGGAGGTAATGTGCGTAACTACACATACATTGACGGTACCCGTTTTATAGTGGTTAACCTATTTCGTAGTCTGAGATATGACATTGACCGCTTAGATATGAGCTGGGTAGGAGATCAAAAGCCCATCTTTTCAAGAGGCTTTAGGATCGTTGATAACGATGAAGCTAATACGGTCACTTTAGACGGTGTGGATGCGGATAATCTCATCTACAGCCTGACTTACATGTTTTCAAACGAAGAAACCACTGAAGAGTTTAGGGAGGCTGTTGATGAGTTCTTAAAAGATGCCTTAATTACCAAAAACTATCTGATTAACAGCCAAGGCAAAAAAGATAGTGACAAAACTACAGATGCTGAATCTTTACTTCATTAATAATCTGAAGTATTAGTTTGACTAGTCTGTGTTTGCCTCTTTTATATAGGCGTGAGATACGTACTCAAGAGATTTAATTTTCTCTAGAGTGCTTACGATTTCTAGATCAACCATTTTTGATGCGGCGAAATTAAATCTAATATCGTAAACAACTTCAACTTCATTGGATGTGACTTTTTCAAGTTCTGCCGAAACAATATTTCTCTTTACTAAAACATTTACCTGATCATAAAAATCTTTTTCTGGTGATTCTTGAATTTTTGATAAATTATTATGTACATAAGCTCTTATAAAAAGCGCTGTATATTCATATCCAGTGGTTTTTTTATTCATATATTTAGTGATATTTTTTTAGTGATTCGGTTAATAATTTTTTAATTTTGTTTTTAAGTTCTAAGGGTTCTAATACCTCAACATTTTCGCCATACTTGAGTATATCCATTATCAGTTCGGGATCTTGACTGTATTCAAACTCTAAAATGTAGGAGCCATCTTCTTCAAAATGGCTACGTTGTTCCGGGTGCCAAGACTCACCTGAAACCCAGCGAGCAGACTTGGGGCTGAACTTAAGTTTCGCGGTCTTATCTGCTCCGCCCGAGAAGATGCCGTAACTTTTTGTGAAATGCTCATTCATATCTTTATCAGAAATGTCTTTGCATTTCTCATTTAGTGAAACCACATTTCTGATTCCATCCAGCGAGAAACTTCGTAAAGCTTTTCGCTTATGACAATAAGCATCCAAATACCAGTTTTCTCGATAATGAATCAAACGCTGAGGTGACACCTCGCGTTCCTCGACCTCATCACGTTCCTTGGTATAGAAAAGAATCTGCAGCATTTCTCTTTTGAGTAGGGCATTACCAATATCTGCGAAATACTTACTAGAGTTCTTTCGGGACCCCATGCTGATCAATTTGATGCGCTTACGCAATTCTTTGGAGGTTGTTTCACCACTCCCTAGGATCGCATCGATTCTGGTCATCAGTGGCGCAATGTGAGGGCCAATGAGGCCGCCTTGATCCAGTGAGGCTAGAAGATGATTCATGGTGACAAGGGCGGTAGTTTCTTCTTGAGAAAACCACATGCCGTGCAGTTCAAATTTAGGGCCTGGACCTTGCTTTCCAAATTTGTACCCGCGCTCATAAGAATCCCACTCGATTGGGGCATTCAAATTATTCTTCATGAATGCTAGATCGCGCTTGAATGTAGCCAATGAAATATCGAGCTCTTGTAAAAAGGTATCAGTACTAACGACCCCACGACTATTTAGTAGGTTGTATATCTTGTAAACACGCTCCATGTTGTTCATAAGCCAGCCTCATATTTAGCTCTTTTGATAACTTTAGCACTTTATGAGGTGGGTAGATCATTTTTTGAGCCAGTCTATAAATTAGCTTTTTGTGAGCTTAATTCAATAAATTTTCTTTGTCACATCGCTAAGGTGTTTGATGATTTCAATCTGCTGGTGTAATTTGAATGCCTTTGAGTCAGTGCTTAAATATGGATGCTTAATAACATCTACTAAATCGCTAGGACTAATTTTTAAACTAACGCCTTTAGCCCAATAGTAATATCCAGTTTTATCTTGGATCACAATTGCCCAGTAATTCCAATCATCAGAATTTGCCACCTGATCTTGGTCATCTAAAAGGCCACCTTTGGGCACACATATAAAAATTGATTCAGTCTTTGTCATATAAATTCCTAGTCAGTTAACGGAAATAACTTGTTCTTTAAATTGGCTACTCTTTGAGATACCCATGCGCAGTAAATCAGACTTCACAGCGTCTGGATTCCATGAACGGTAACCAGGGCGTATGTATGCATCACCCAACTTCACGCCAAGAGCCGGAAAGCCCACAGACCCCATCTCATCCACTGCTAAATCTCCAGGGTGTTGATAGCTCAGCTGCTCGCCTTGGGCATTCACATTGCTTACTGAGTACTTGCTAGCGAACATTAGTTCACAAGTGCTGCCATCGAACGCTCTGGTCAGCTCATCCAGCACTAATAACATCCGCTCTGGATCTTGAGACTCATCTAACACCGCCACAAAATGTGGGCGAGCACCATTCGACAGCTTCTTGGCAGTCTCTTTTCTTCTGGCCCACAGAAAAGCTTTATCAGTCTCATATTTCGCTAGGCTGAACCCAGGTCGATCACCAGTCACCTCAGCATCTGATGGATAAGGATCATGTTGATGAACGTAAATCACATCAATCAAACCCTCCTTACTGATATGCACTGCTAGAAACATGAAGGCTGTGTCATCAATCTGAATCACCACGCCAGAAAAATACTTCCTGGGTGCGTATTCCAAACGACCTACCTCGGCGAAATAGGGGCGGTGCAGGGCTCCGATCTTATTGATCATCATGTCGATATGACTCAAGGTCGCATCAGGGCCATCGGCACGATTCGTTTGATGATCACCATCCACCAACGCCTTGGCACTCAAGGCACCATGCAGATGACTCACGTCGAGGGTATTGAAGGCCCGAGCCAAGGCTCTGGCTGCTTGGGTGCTTTTAGAAAACTTCTTTTTAGGGTGATGCGAAGCCATTTTTTGCTCCTTTTTAGATATGAACTCACTTTAAGCTCAAGCTAGCTCAATACATGAGCCACCCATATCCCAGAATGCGAAATATGCTAATCGGACCAGCCATCATTTCTTTCTTACTACCTCTACAACTCTATGCCAACGATCTTCAACATTTCCGTCTTGAAACAGATGTTTACGTACGTATTGCACGTGATTCAGCGGTATTAATTGGTTTGCCCAATCTCATGAACCGTTTCCCAGTCATCAACTATGACCAAGAGCTCATACTCAGAGATGCCACCAAATATGAACGACCACCCAAGCGAAGAAAACTATTCATTCTCAAATTTTTAAGAAGTACGAACACTTTTTCAAATATCTAGAAAGGTAAATAATGGCGATTGCAACCGAATTCATTGATTTCATCGTGCCTATTAAAGTGATCGAGCAAAAATATCCGGGAGGATGGGCACAATGCTTGAATGATCACGCTGATGCTCTTGGAAGAAGCGTGTGGCATGATAAGCATCTCTTTCGAGATGGGGCAATGGGCCCAGCTGACATCGAATACCTCATCAATCACTGGACTGATCTTGGCTTTATCCCTACGGTAGAAAAAGATGGCCAAAAAGTATGGAAAGATATCTGTGTATTCCAGGGAATCTTAGGTGGTTCAACCTTGCCTTGTGATTGGATTGCTTTTGATTCTAAGCAACATGTTGCCTATTTAAAAGGTACACCTATCGGAGAATGGAATGGCAGAGTCAGCTATTGACTTTTCTACTTCAATATTGGTACAAGGGCATTTCAAACCCTAATTTAAGGACCACCCCATGACATTAATGTACATAAATCCAGAAGATCCTGATGATGTATTTCCATATAAAACAAATAAGCTGGATTCTCCCATCATAGATTCAGTAAAAGAATCAAAATTTCATCCCGATATACAGTCATATGTCATAACAAAGGCACATATACGTGAAGATGAAACTTATTGGGTAGAGTTCTTCATGCAATATGGGACAAAAACTCCACCAATTGAAATTTATTTAAATTCTTGGCTAAACAACAAAGAGATTTTGAGCTTCCTAAAAAATTTAAATGATTCAACATTCAATTTAATTAAATTTATTGAAAAGCATGAATTACAAAATAAAACGAAAATTTAATCATAGGCGCTTAAGAAAATTTTCAGCAGCTTAAAAACATAATCAACGAATCTAAGGACCTATGAGAAACTTTCTCTTCGCCATCATTGCCATCTTCGCAACCAATATTGCTCAGGCCCAAGCCACCAAAGCTACACAGGCCAGTGAATATGAATCGCTCTCATCAGTAGAGCGACAAATTGTTCACGTCAAAATCAATTCTGATGGCAGCTCAGAAGAAACCGAAGAGCTCACCATTCTCATTAAAAGCCAGCAAGCTGTTGAATCTCGCTCACAAGCAGACATTGCCTTCAGTAGTGATCACCAGACTGTTGAAGTCCTTGAGGCATATACCATCTTGCCGGATGGTCAAAAAATCAAAGTGGCTGATAATGCCATCCGTACAGTTGAAGATGATTTGGCCAGTGGGGCGACCATGTTCTCTGACCTAAAACACAAAATCATCATATTTCCCAATGTCAAAGTCGGTGCCAAGGTTTATTACAAAATAAAAACCATTGAACACACACCCACATACCCTAATCATTACTACTACAGCACCCACTTCAGCCCTCATGTGCAATATGACCGAGTGGAATACACACTCACATACCCAAAAAGTATGCCATGCGAGTCAAAGACAGGGGAGTGCCCGGCGTTAAAACTGAAACATCTGACAGCATCACCTACAAATTCACCTTCAAACAATCCAATATCAAGCTTAGTGAGCCCGTACAGGTTTCTACCACTGACTTTGCCCCAGCTTTTTACTTCTCCACCTTCAAGGACTACCTAGAGTACGGTCAGGCATTTGAAGCCAGAGCCAAAGACACCACGAAGGTCACCAAGCAAGTCAAAGAACTTGCAGAAGAAATCACTCAAGGCATCAATGACCGCAAAGCTCAAGCCAGGGCACTCTATAACTGGGTATCCATGGAGATCCGCTACGTGGCCATTTACATGGGCAGCGGTGGTGTGATTCCCCACAAAGCCGATGACATCATTCGTAATCGTTATGGTGACTGCAAAGATAAAAATACCTTGCTCATTGCTTTACTCAAAGCTAAAGGCATTGAAGCCAGCTCAGCTGTCATTAACTCAGGCAACGCCTACTCACTACCAGAGCTACCCATCTTCAGACCATTCAATCATGTCATTACCTATTTACCTGAATGGGACCTCTACGTTGATACAACTCAAGAGTTAGCCCCGTTTGGTGAGTTGAGTGATAACTTGGTTGATAAAACAGTTTTGCTGACTGGCCTTAACAAGATTGGTAAAACACCTAAGCTAAGTCCAGAAAACAACCGCATCATCACTCACTCGAGCATCAAAATCATGCCCAATGGTGAAATGAAAGGCGCCTCACACACCACCTACAAAGGTAATCGTGAAATCGGTGCCAGGTATAGATTCGAGGGGCACGTATCGACCAGTGCCGCCAAAATGGTCTCTGATCAATTATTTAAATTTAGAGAAACCGGCACAGGTAAATTCAAACCCACTGATATCTACAACCTCAACAAACCCTTTGAACTCTTAACAGAATTCAACCTAGACCCGAACACCAACTTCCCTGGCCCGGGCGCCATGACAGTGCCTGTTGGATTAGCCCCAGGTAACATCACCGCCATCTCGCATAACAAACCAAAAGAAAAGTTCTACTTTCCTTTTGAATGCACCGCTGGTTACGTAGAAGAAACCACCATCATTGAGTTTCCTAAAAACACAAAACTGACCAGAGTACCTAAATCAATGCACCACATCCAAGCAGGATCTGAATACATTGCTAGTTACAAAAAGGTAGGTAACAATAAACTTGAAGTAAAAAGAAGTCTGAAGCTAGAAAAGAAAACGATGGTCTGCCAACCAGAAGAGCTCAAGCTATGGCAAACCCTTTACCAAGCCATCAAGCAAGATATGAGAAGTCAGATTTTTTATCAATAAATAAACTTAATTCGCTTTTATTGTTATGAGTAAGTAATAATTGAAATATTCTTAAAGCATATGTTTCTTATGAAAAAAATTACAAACCTTATTCATTTACCTAATCAGCATTTTTCTCTAGATGATTTAATTGCAGTTGAATACTGTGAAGACGAATTTTTAAATCAAGTTGAATCTATTCAGGAGAAAGTTTATTTAGCTTCATCTGATGAGGAGGGTGAGCGATTAGAGAAAATTTTATCTGCTGTAAAAAAATGCAATGACTTTAAGGTGTCACTCATTGTCGCGGATTGGGTTTTTTTGAGTAATTGTTATTGCCTTACTTTAAATTATGATCAATTAGCACAATACCCAGCATTTATTCAAGCTGAAATTTGCCCTGAAATAGTTCTTGAGATTGATGTTGATAGCTTTTGCAAGTGGTTGATAGAGACAACTAAATCTCAGTTATGGGATATTGAGCAAGAGCTTCATGAAAAGTATGACTCGGAAAATTCATCTTATTTAAACGAAATGATTTCAGAGGCTGAACAATTTGCTAATCGTTTAAATAAATATAGAGCTTGGGACGCTTTAGATTTTTATAGATCTGGTGGATTGGTTAAGATAATGGTGAATAATAAAATTGTTCGAGAGTTACATTATGATATTGATACAAGTGAACTTAAGGAACGGTATATTTTTGAAACATTGACAAATTGGTTGCGCTCCCTCAGTGGAGAGGCTTTTCAAAATTCAGGATTAATATTCTTCGATACAGATTTTAGCCTGAAAATTTAAGATTTATTTGGGTTTAGGTTTAATCAACCCGACTGACGAACAAACTCCCCAATGATCTTCTTGCGTCTAACGTGGGCGTACCCCCTCATTAAACTTGTTGCACGGTTGTGGTCTTTTCCTGTGATTGAGCCTTTAGGTATTTCATACAGCCATATATCGTCACCTTCCTCAATTTTGGCTAAGAACTCACACCAGGCAGTATTTAAGTGACCAAATGGAATCGATGGAGCCATACCTAATGGATCAATGACCAAACTATCTTGTTCGGCTTTGATGGCACTGATTTTTCTAATTAAATACTCATTCGTGCAGAAAAATTTTGGCTTTCGTCTTTCCAGCATATCTCTGTACTCTTTATATTTCTCGTAAAACACCCATGCAACAAAAACTGGCCAAGCCACTAAAACAATAAGGCCTGCAATAAAATACATAGCATATGTTTTTATTTGATCTTTTAGTGTGGCCTTAGTCCCCATCATTTCTTGAACACTCTTGATGAAGTCACTTCTCTCTCGATATTCAATCCAAGATTTGATGCCAAAGTAAATCAAAATAATTGGCCCAACTGAAAAATATGCCAAAGCCAACTTATTACTCAACAAAGCTTCAATCATTCTTGCCGCCACTTCTTAAAAACCAAGGAAGGTCTTCCTGAGCTATCGGTTTAGGGGCTTCGTTCTTAACCACTCTTGATCCTTTTAAAACACCTTCATGGAACTCTAAAAAGAGGTCTTCTTCGTAAATACTTGCATACCCACCATGAACATAGTGGAGTCGATCGCCTCTGGGGCACCTAATTTCACCTGTGAACCAATGAGCAAAGATTCCATTCGGGTAGTCTGGGAATAGATAGTCAAGGCCAACATACTTTTTATATTCAATGCTGGCGGAGAGTTCAACTAGATAAAGCCTATATCCAAGCTCTTCAGAACCTTTGATTTCCCAAGAACCATCGTATCCGCGCCAATTTGCAGTAGTTTCAGAATGAAACCGAATACCTCTTTGGACTAAGTAAATATCCAAGGGTGTTGTGCACATGCGTAGACGCTCGCCATTAAAAACAAGCGACTCCATCGATTGAGCAGTCATAGGGTCCTTTAATTAAGAGTTAACTAGTTTTTTAGTATGGCAAATCAATGGCTCAAATGATGAGCCATTGATACTAATTGATCAAAATAGCCACACCGTTCTCAAGCTTCAGAACCTTAGACTGTTGAAGGCGATAAATAACCTCAAGCACTCTCTTCTTATTTGGTGGGGTGGCGCGACGACTGTTCTTCTTAATCACCTGTACTACCAAATCATCAATAGGAATCCTTCGATCAGTAGTAGATTGAAGCAATTCAATTGCAAAATCACTCTCAGCATATTGATTGGCATTTTTAACCGCTACTTTAGGGATTTGATGATCAACCTTGGTAGGTTTTGGTAACGCCGCAATAGAGCCCTTAGTCGCATCACGATTAATGATGAACTTACAGTATGCGCAATTGGCACTTGAGTGAGGTGGTGTATCACTGTTTAAGCAGTTCATTAGAGATTTCAAGGTTGGTTCAATCCAAGAACCATTGCCGTCATAGAACAGCAGCTTGGTTCTAAACCTCAATACATCATTGAACGGTGAGTCATCCTTAATACCATTGGTATACACAAACCAGGCTTGGTCAGATACCTGTAAATCATTGCCACGCAATAACCACTGATAAAACTCTACTTGCCTCTTATAAGAAATCTGCCAATCAGCATCTAAGCTCACTTCATCAGCTTTACTGGTTGCCTTGTAGTCCACTACATAGTGAACCCCAAACATATCCACCCAAAGATCATCAATTGCCCCAAAGAACTCAATATCTCCAAACTGACGAGTAACACCCTTAAAGTTCTCTCGCCATTGATCTAATTTCGGGTGTGAAACCGGAATAAAGCTCAGACCTTCTTTAGCCAATCTAGCAGGAACACCTTTACCTCTAGACAAATCAAACTCATTCTTAAAGAGATGATCTACAGCCACGTTCAAACTGAACGGTGGGCCAGAAGGGCGCTTGATCTTGGCTTTCTGGTCAAGCCAGAAGCACAAAGGGCACTCAATAAATAGGTCAACTTTTGAACGGGAAATTCTCATTTTTCTATACTACCTAATTTATAGCTCAAAAAGTGAGCTATAGAAATAAGATGCATTCTTTAACGATTTATAAACAAATTATCTGGTCTAATAGAAGGTATGGTTAAAAAAATTGATCCTGTATTTAAAAACCCTAACAGCGTAGTGAGGATTGGTACTTTATTTAGTGGAATTGGTTCTGCTGAGCGGGCTTTACAAAGGCTGAATTTAAATCATGAAATTGTTTTTGCTTGTGATATTGATAAGTACGTCAGGCAAAGTTATTTCGCTAATTATCAAATTAAAGAAGAGAATTGGTTTGATGACATTAAATCTTTTGTTTTTCATGAACATGCAAAAAAATATAAAGGAAAAATCGACCTTTTGGTTGGCGGTAGTCCATGCCAATCTTTCTCTATAGTAGGGAAAAGGGGAGGTTTGAACGATACAAGAGGAACATTGTTTTACTATTTTGCAAAAGTTATCGAGCAATGCCAGCCAAAAGTTTTTATTTTCGAAAATGTAAAAGGTTTAATAAGTCATGATTCTGGTAAAACTTGGGCAACAATTCATCAGGTTTTTAGTGATTTAGGTTATAAAATTTTTCCTGATGTTGCTGATCCGAAGAGTGCAATATTGAATGCAAAAGATTACGGAATTCCTCAAAATAGGGAAAGAATATTTGTTGTTGGATTTAAAAATAAAAAAACTAAATTTAACTATCCCCCACCCAAAGATTTATGCAGAACTATGCAAGATTTCCTGGAGGATGATGTTGACTCTAAATACACCTTAAAGCAAAAGGGCGTTAAGTTTGTTACAAGTGAAAAGAACATAAAGAAAAGATACACCCAAATTAATTTGGATAAAAAAACACTAATAGGCGATAAGAAAAAATTCAAAATAAACACTAAGCTAATAAAGCCCTATGTAACGCTTTGTCAAAAAAGAAACCAACAGTCAAATTGGCACGGAGATTTCGTTTTTCAAAGAGTTGAAGGAAAGTTAAAGTCTGATGAGTTTATATTTCCAATAAAACAAGTTGAAAAAAAGTATTTTTTAAGTCAAAAGGTAAAAGAATATGTTTTATCTACTGGGACCAAGAATTTCTCTGTGCAACCTAAGACTGATTTGAAAGTTGCTAGACCCTTGCTGCAAACTCTATATAAAATGCATAGAGCTGGTGTAGACAACTATGTCACATACACTCACGGGAGAATTAGAAAGTTAACGCCAGTTGAGTGTTTGAGGCTTATGGGGTTTAGATCTTTTAAGATTGTTGTTAGTGACATGCAGGCCTACAGGCAGGCTGGAAATAGTATCGTTGTTGATGTTTTAATGGAGTTATACAAGGCAATTGATATTACTAAGTTTGCAAAGAAATTAACTAAATAACTTTAGTATTTGAGACGCAATTTTTTTAGCTAAGAGGGGTGGAACTGCGTTTCCCACTTGGCTGTACTGAGAAGTGCGGGTACCCAAGAAAATATAGTCATCAGGAAAAGTTTGAATTCTTGCAGCCTCTCTGACGGTTAAGCTTCGGCATTGAAACGGATCTGGATGGATGTAGTAGTGACCATCTTTTGAAATGTGACTTACGATTGTGTTACTTGGTTCTTTTGCTACTTGAACTCTAAACCTATCGCTAAAAATACCGCTTTTAATATTTTTATGATTTGGTAATAAGTTGGAAATAAAATCATTTAGCTTTGGACTTATGCCATATGTCTTTGCATAAATTGAAGCATAAAAGTATCTCAGTAAATCATCTCCCATGTGGGTTCTTGATTCATGATTAGCAATCAAATTATTTGGTAATTTCTTTCTGAAATACAAGTCAGACAAAATTGAAGTACACAAATGAGATTTTTTTTCTAATTTATTACTTTTTATATTTTTTATTTCACTATTAATCGCAGCCCTCAAGCGAGGCTCAATTTTTTGATTAGGCGTCATTTTTTTTTCAAGTGAATTAATTGTATTAATCCAATTTTCTAAACTATCATTTTTTGATAGCCCGCTTCTAATTTTTGGAAGATCTCCAATTGCATTTTGAATGGTTACAGTATTTTCCTCTTTTTTAAGAACAATTTTAGGCTTTATTTTTTTCGCTATATCTGATCTGATTCCGACAATTATCACTCGGTGACGTTTTTGAGGGATACCAAATTCTTCAGCCTTTACAATAAAATCTTCTGGGTCTGCTGGATTTTCTGTGGTTAAAGAAAAAAGTTCGTAATTAGTAACTGATTTTTTATTTCCTAAAGGAGACCTCAAGTCCGCTAATATTTTTAAAAATATTGATTCTCCTGAAATTTTTGCGGATAACATTCCTTTGACATTTTCCATTACGAAAACTGCTGGAGAAAACTTTGATATGACGTGAAGGTATTCTAGGTATAAGAAATGCCTGAGGTCTTTTTCGGGTACATAGTTGGGATTATTTAAATTTTTTGCTCTTCCGGCGATTGAGAATGCTTGGCATGGCGGGCCGCCAATTAATACAAAGTCATTACTCCCAGACTTATTCAATCTAGTCTCAATCTCTTTTTCTAGTTTTAGTCTGTTTTTTGGGGAAAGTTCGAAGTTAAGAGCCTCATTGTCAGCTTCTATAGCCAAATCTATAAAGTTACAATTTTTATATAACGCTTCTACATGTTTCTCAATTTCTACTTTCGGTAACAAGCTAAAAGCCTCTAATTCACGATTTTTATCTGATACTTTTCGCCAAAATGATCGAAATTTAAGTGTTTTGTGAGCCTGAGGGTCCTTTTCAATTGAAAGAATTGTCTGAAATTCATGTGTTTTACTTGAATTAGCTTGGTGAAAGCCTTCGCTGAGGCCTCCTGGGCCAGCGAATAAATCAATGACCGGAATAATTTTTTTTGGCATTTTTATACAATTTAAAAGGAATAATGCAAAATAGAGAAATTGATTAGGTTAGGAAGCTTAAGAGTGTCTGATTACAAAATAAATGCACATGTTACCAGGATGAACAGGCATTTGCCATTTAGTCCAGCGCACGATCAAATATATGAAGAATATCAAAAAGACTCTGACACTTTAGATATTAAAACTAAAGCCCTAGATTATTTAATTGAGGCTGTAAAAAACGGAGCCAAGCTGATTGTTTTGACTGGGGATGCTGGTCATGGCAAAACTCACTTATGTAGAAGAATTCTCGAGGCTCATTTGGGATATCAATCATCAAGGGCACGGGAGTTATTACTTAGCTCATGTAATGGATATACAGAAATTATTAACGCTAACGGTGAAAAAAATGTTTTACCTTTGCGAATTCATAAGGATTTTTCTGAGTTAGAAGTGCCAGAGGCTGCTAAATTTTTGAATGAAATTGCCTTGGATGATGCATGTATAACAATTATTTGTGCAAATGAAGGTCGCTTAAGAGCTGTTGTTTCTCAGGCTAAATCTTCAGGAGTCGCTGGTGCAATATCTGATGTTTTTCACCAGTCATTTAACTCAGGCTTATGTACTTTGGATGGCAGACTACACATTCTTAACTTGAACTTTCAATCAATAGCTGGATTTGATAATAAAGAACGAAGTATTTTAGGTGTAGCCATAAAAGAATGGGCAGAAGATGCTGGGCGTTGGAATAAGAGCTGTGGATCGTGCGCTTTGCAAAATAGATGTCCTATCTACCATAACCGAGTTTTGTTAAGCCAGGCAGAGGGTGGTTGCGGTTCACGTCGATTAAATCGGCTAGAACAAATTTTTGCGACAGTGGAGCGATTGGGTGGGGTTGTAACTGTTAGAGAAGTATTGATGTCCGTGGCTTACTTATTAACTGGCGGTTTGACTTGCACGGATGTGCACGTGATGTGTGATAAGAGTAGGGAGGATGGATGGCAATATGAATTTGCTTTTTATAATCTCATGTTTGCACCTCCAAAGAAGATTCCAAGAGACAGGCTGCAAAAAGGAATACCCGTTTTATCGTATTTAATGAAGTTGGATCCCGGTAAGCGAGCCATTAGAGCTGTTGATGATAGATTGTTGAATGAAGGAAATGTATTTCCGGACGGTCAACTGGATTTGAGGTTGAGGTTATATTTAGACGGCAAGCAACGTACTCTAGATGTCGCCTCAGGCATTGATGACATTAATGCTAATCCAGTAAGTAAAAAAGAAAGATCTCAAGAGGCTGAGCAAATAAACCGAGTTGTTACATCGCTAAGAAGAAGAATTTTTTTTGATGATGATGATTCGCAAGGAACTTTGCTGCAAAGACTGGGTTTTAAATATGGGGATATTTTTACCAAAATTTTAAGTGGTTCTTTGACTGCTCAAGAAAGTCTTTTATACAAGAATCAAATTTTATCCGGATTGCACATGATTCAGGGCGTTAGATTAAATTCTAAAGCTAATTCTTTGTATCTTGTTGATCCTGCCTTTGGTAAAGCTACCAGTGAGGCAGCTATTATTGCGAGGACAGTACCATCAACGCAAATTCAACTACTTCCTATGAGGCTGGGTTGGACTGTTTCGGTCGAGCAGTCTGTACATTCATTAGTGAGATCTGTGAATTGGATTGACCGTCACATTATTGTTCGATTTGAACGAGTGGAGGGTAAGGCTGATGATCTTATACTGGATTTAATGGCCTTTGAGTGCGTTTGCAGGGCATCAGCAGGTTATGTTGCAGAAGAATTCTATGCGCATGATCTCAGACGTATAAGAAACTTCTTGGGGCGTATTGCTGAAATTGCACGTGGAGATGACTCTCAAATCAATTTATTTATGAACGGCCAAATTCATACAATATCGTTGGATGAAAATATTATTCAAGTTAATGGCGGTTAATGATGACAAATTTACAGGCGCCAGAATTATCAATTGAAATGTTTGGTGGGGTTTTAGATGCTGACAGCTCTGCTTCATATCCAGGGTTGGAGTTGATAAATTTTTTATTAGGCTGTTCGGGTGGCGTTCTGCCTGAGCAGGCAGATATCAAAATTACTCGTTACGCTCATGACTTTGCGAGAAGGCTAGTTAGGGATGAGACTTTATCAAAAGAAGACAAAGCCAATGTTTTAGCCGATAAACATAGCGAAGAAGCAATTAGAAAGTTACTAAAATGTTTAGAGTTAGAGTTGGAAAATATTACAAAATCTCCAACATGGATGAGAACCCATTTTTTTCCATACACAAAATCTCTAACACACTGGGATGCTCGTATCAGACTAGGTACTGACAAAGTTAGAATTGAGCGGCAATATTTGCGTGGTGCGGGTGCTTATGTTTTTAACGTTTTAAGATTTGATCATGACAAGCAAAGGCTCTCGGCGATTAGAGAGAAATTAGATGACTTATTTACTAAAAATGCAGACTCTCCTTTAGAGAGTTTGGCAAAAACTTTAAGGGCCCATGGCGCAAAAGATATTGAGCCGGTAAAGGATGAAAAAGAAAGTGAATCTCGCCAAATGCGAGAAGATGGTTTGGAAGATCTTTATAGGATTGGCGTTCAAAATATCTTAAGTCATGATTCACTTCCATCAGTCTCAAAGATTAAAGCAATTGTTAATTGGACTGGTATTTGGTTGGTGGTGATGGGTAACAAGCGGTCTAAGTTATTGGCTGAATCTAATAAACCATTTTTTGTGATGGATTGTGCTGGACTAAATTCTCAATTAAGAAGAGCATCTCAAAGATCACTAAAGGGTTTTATTAAGAGAATATCTGATGGTATCGACATTGCCCGCGGTGACAGAGTTATTAGCGCAGCCCAAGCGCAGAAAATTAAAGGATTTTTTACTGCTACGGCTGCTGGTATGAGACTAATAAATTCATTAAAAGGACGCCGACACTTCACATTTGGTTTGGACTGCATTGAAACGTTGGCGTTAGTTGCAGTAAATTCCAACTCAGAACTCCCTTTTGAGAATTTTGTTCATGATTGGTTATTTAAAGAGTGCGGTTTTGTTATTGGGCGGATTTCTGCCCAAGAAGCAGGCCTGTTAGATGATTTAGACGCCACAATTTTCGAAGAAAATGAAAAGATGTTATCGGAGCAAGTTAAGGCTGTAGGTATGCTGCGAGTATATTCAGATGCAACAAAAATGGTTGGATTGGGCAAGAAGAATGATTAATAAAATATTGGCTCTCACGGCATTTGATATTGTTACGAAACAAATTACGAGGCAAAAATCTGCCGATCATAAATGCTTCAGAATTAAAAATTTTACCCACGAGGAAATTTTAGATTTTGTAAATATTTGGAAATCTTCAAGTAGTAAAAATGGCCTAGAAAATATCTCATTAAAAGTTGCAGAGAACATCCAAGGAAAAATTAGTCCAGAATTTCTTGCTGTAGACGGAACAATTACTTTTTATCGAAATAACATTCGTGATTTGGGCGGTCTTGTATATATTGAAACAAAAGTACAAAGTGACGAGCAAGGCCTCCAAAATATTTTTACACTGCAAGATAGTAATTTTTTGGATGGGAGTTTTTCTATTGAGGAAGAAGATTTTTTTGTTCCGGATATATTAGTATCTAATGCATGGAAGGTTTTGGATGGTGTTGGTCAGATACCTAATTCAGCAAAAAATCGTTTGATAGAAGTGCTTACGCTTACTGATCAAGTTCCGCTTAGAAAGTACACTAGATTTGTTGTTGAGGCGCTAAAGTCTTGGATAGGGGTTTCAAGTGCTGTTTCTGATCAGTTAGCCGATGAAATTATTGGATCTAGTCTGATTTATTTGGATATATTTCCAGATATTTATTGGAGAGAATCAAAAGATGAAAAGCGGATTAAGCGAAAACTATCTTTAAATTCAAATTATGCTGAATTAGTTTCAGGTAGCGCAGATATTGATCCAAAAATTCTCTCTGAAAAAATCAGTCTTTTTCAGTTTAAAGAAAAACTTGGGGAAAATATTGAATCTCCTCAAAATCAAAAATATAGAGATCTTTGTACAAACTTTATTAACACCTTAGATCAGCAGTATAGAAATCAAATCCCGTTTTATATTTTCGAGCAATTATTTTCTCCTGATGTAAGCGGAATGCTATTGGGTGATAGGGTGCATGCAGATATTGAAGCTGTTGACCCGTTGCGACTACCTGAATTGATTGAGCTATCAGTTATTGCTGGTTTAAATAGTAGGGTCGAAGAAGATGCGCGTAAATTCCTAGATGCTGAGTCATTTGAAGCGATTCCTCTCAAAGATATATTAAGTAGAACAACCCGAAGATTGGTTGAGGTCTTGGCCAACCCAAAGGCTCATCAATTCTTCAATCCAATGCTTGAAATAGTTGAGTCTTCTGAATTGCTTTTGGACGGAATCACCGAAACTGATGGCTTGTCTATTCAAATCAAGCTTGGACAGAAAGCAAATTTAAATAATATGGCTTTGCCGTTATTTAATTTCTTGTTTGGTGGAACGTTGATATCAATTCAAGACTCAACTAACCGAGACTTCTTGGGCTTAAAGTTTCTTGTGGATCCGCAATTGTTGGATTTATTAACGCCTGTTGATTTAATGGCTGATATTGATAACCATGGTTCCGAAGACTCCGACGGACTTTTTGAGGTCGTATGGGAGCCTTTGCCAATAGTAATTAATTTGGTTAATTCAGATGGTGATGTAGTTTCCTCTATAGGCAAGAGGGAGTGGTTCCCTGCCGCAGAAGATTTGAATTATTTTGGGTTCTTTTGGCTATTACTATGTGCACCAGAGAGTGATTTTAAATCAATTACTTCAGGTATTCACTTGCCGAATGAGAAGTCATTGCCTGATGTTCTAGACGATTTTGTAAATAGAGTGCTACCTCTTACTCAAATTGCTGGAGATAGGGAGGATGGATCCGACCAATTAGTTTCTGATTTTCTTAAAATTCGAAAAAAATTCTTTAGTGAAGTTCAGCTAAAGGGGTTGCGTGCTGAAGCTATAAACGAATATTTAGATAAGTGTCTTCCAATATTTGAGCAATCAAGACTTGAATTAACCCCAGACGGTATTAGGCTTAAGGCTGTTTCACAGTTAATGGATTTGGACTGTATTCATTTGGAACACAAATCAAAATTGATGATCCCAACACACCCAATTCGACTAAGATGGATTTCAAGATATTTCACTGAGTGTGAAAAGAGGTTGTTAGCAGTTTTATCAAAAGATCAAGAGCTTTCAGTAGTTAATCCTAATTTTTATTTAGAGTGGTTAGGTTCGTCTACACCCGCTCAGTCTCCAGCAATTGCTTCAAGTTCAACTGGGGATATCTTATTTTCAGCGGGTCAGCAGGCTTGGTATGAAGAGTTTGTTCCAAGAAGCTATGAAATTGCCGGCGCAACACTAGATACAAGCTCAACAAAAAGAATTTCTAAGCAGATTATTACTTACCTTGAAGCCCATCCTTATAAAAAAGATGGGCTGGCCATATTGTTAGTTCTACCATATACCAATAAATTTCCCGCAGATTTGATTAGTTCATTTAAAACTGGGGAGTGGAAGGATGTGGTTGTAAACCTAACTGTTATAGCCCCCAAAATAAAGTGGCAGGATATATCAAAGTATTTTGATCAGATATATCGAGAAAATCGCATGGATGTAAATCAAAGATTTTTTCCGAGTTACGATTTGCGATTCATAGATTATGTTGATGATTTTGATTTATCGGATTCTCTTGGGGATCAAAAGTTTGATTTGGCAATAATTACTCACTTACTTAATGAGAAGGTTACCGTTCAGCCTAAAACCGAAGCACCAAACGGTTTTGGGGGTAAATTTCACCCGCTATTGGATAGATCTACATATGTAAAAAGCGGTCTATCTGGGGTCGCAATTTCTATTCAAATGCGGCCTGCAAAGCCTGATAGTCTTTTAGAGACTTGGTCAACGCATGTTGTTCGGTCTGATCGTTTAAGCCCTATTGCCCCAGCTCAACCAGAAAATACTGATTTTCTAGAGTTGCGTGTTGATTTTGAGGAGTCTGCAGCACTTTTTACTAAATTGCATAACTCTTGTCATTGGGTGGTAACCCTGGAGAGGCACATAACTAGGCAGCAGATTGAAGCTTTAGAAATTTCGCCTGATATCTTGAGTATTCAGGAAGGTGTTGGTAATGCAAATAATTTGACATTGATCGTTTCTGCTAATTCAGGTAAGGATTTAATTGTTTCGAGGCTAACCAGAAAGCTAGAGAGACTCATTGCTGATAAAAAATATTTAATATCAAAAGGTTTAACACTAAGAGATATTTCTGAAAAAACTTATGAGGAAACCAAAAAATTCGCCCCCAAATTAGCTCTAAAAGCTATGGGAATTTCTCGTGTTACCGAGGAAATCATTGGCTTAATGGTAGCAAGAGCAGTCTCTAAGTTAAAGTTTTCATCGGTTTTTAGCAATGATGGATATGGATTATTCGCTTCAATATCTCTTGATGAACATCAAAATTGGTTTGGTGGAGGAGGAGAGGTTCGGGCAGACATTTTTAACATCGCTTTTTCTTTAAAAAATGATAATTTAAGAATTGATATAGAGGTTGTAGAAGGAAAGTTACGACAAGAATTTGATCCTCATGGTGTTCATCAAGTAGAGCGAACATGTAAGTTTTTTGAGGATATTCTTAAACATAGAGATCGTGTTGATTCCGAGTTATGGCGAGAGCAGTTTTTATCTGCAATAGAAACGGCAGATAGGAGCATGGTTAAAACTTGGGGGTTTGAGAATTTCAACTCTTCAGGGGAGATGCCTTCCTCTTTAAGAGATAAGTTTCGAGAAGGTCAATATGATTTAGGGTCAATTACTGGTGTTTATTCAATTTGTATATGGGATGATGTAGGTAGGGAAGTCGCAAGAACAAGAAAAGGTGATATTGACGTTGTAAGATCCTGTAGCACAAACATTATTCCACTCATTTTGGGCGATGATTTAAAGATTGAAGGATCTATCAAATCCGACAATTTTAATTTGCCCGAAGATGAATCAAATACAGTGGATGAGGCGACCATAACTGAAGAAAATATAGTGGATGACCAGGCAGTTCTTCTCGCTCAACTAGAGCAGCTTATTGAACTTAGTAAAGTTAAGGGGTATTTAACTTATTCGGAAATAAAAAATATACTTCTAAATGAGCTGCCCAGTTCTAATTCTCTTAAAGCGCTAGTTCAATTATTGGAAAGGGCCGGCATTAATGTTTATGAATTCCCGCCAAATGATGAAAAGCCGATGATTGCAGAGAATGATAATGTCTCCCAAAAGTCAGAAAAAAAATCTAAGTTAGATGGTTCAATATTAGTAGGTATGTATCAAACAATTCTCGATTGCTATGCTGAGCAAAATATTTCTGTTAAGCCTGCGCAAGAAGATGAGATTCCATTTATTGAGGGGCCTGCATCAATCTTATTTAAGATCTTACCTTTGGGATCAACAGACCCTAAAAAGTTAAGCGATAAGAGTCAACTATTGAAGTTAAAGTTAAAGTTGGAACAGGATCAAGAAATTGGTTTTAGTATTGACAAAGGATACGTAAATATTGACGTTCCTAAGCTATCAAACCAAAGATATTTTGTTGATGCTGGTGAAATGTGGTCTAGTTGGATTCGACCTGAAAGTGAGTTGGCTGCTCCCTTGGGAGAAGATCGTTTTGGAAATACTATTTCAGTAAATTTTAGTAATACACTATCCCCTCATTTTTTAGTCGGCGGAACCACGGGAAGTGGTAAATCAGAAGCACTTAATGTTTTGCTATATGGATTAGTTAAATATTATGAAGCTAGCGAGCTGCAGCTTTTACTTGTTGACCCAAAAGGTACTGAGTTGCAGGACTTTTTAAAGACACCTCATTTGATGGGTGACATAGGCTGGGATGATCAGCAGGCTTTAGATCTTTTAAAGCTCGCTGTTGTTGAAATGCAGCGACGTTACGATCGTATGCGCATTGAAAAATGTAGATCTATTGTGGAATACAACTCAGTAGTTGCGCCAGGAGATAGGTTCCCTTGGTGGGTTGTGGTCTTAGATGAGTATGCAGATTTAACATCAGATCCAGACATGAAAAAAGAAATAGAGGCTGAATTGAAACGCTTGGCTCAAAAGGCGCGTGCCTCAGGTATACACGTTGTGATAGCTACTCAAAAGCCCAGTGGGGAGGTGATTAGTACGAACTTAAGATCTAATTTACCCGCCCAGCTAGCATTAAGAGTAAAGAGTGCGACAGAAAGTCGAGTGATTATGGATGAATCCGGTGCTGAAATGTTAAACGGCAAGGGGGATGCCTATTGGAAGTTTGGTAGCGCTAAGTTAAGAATTCAGTGTGCCTTAGTCTCAAAAGAGGATGCTCAACTAGTTTTAAGTCGTTTTAAATAGATGAGATATTCCAAGTAATTTGAACTGTTCTGATTATATTTTTTTTCGGTGTTAATTTTGACGCGGGATTTTTAATGAATGTTATGTGTGGTGACTCTGATACATTTTTAACTACTGCTAAATAGTAGTCGTCACCATATTTTTTTGCTGTATTCCATTCTTTGCTTGTGAAGCTGACTCCGCCGTTATTCCCCTCAAGCCCTTTCACTTCAATAAATACTTTTGATTTGGTGGAAGATAGAATTTCAAAATCATATCCGCAACCATTATCTCGAGTATCAACTATCGAACCACCTATAGGTAAATTTTTTAAAGCGTGATAGTTTAAAAAAAATTCTTCAGCTCGTTTCCCTGTAATTCCCCTAACAATAAATGCTCGAGGCCCTTTTTTTTCATTGTGCTGGATATCTTCAGCTAATGATTCAAGTTCAAAGAAATTTGTTTCTTGCTCTTGAGAAAGTATTTCGGTAACTAAATCTCGAAGTTCCTCTTCCCCCAAATTCTGATACGTTTCATAAACTATTCTTCTGCTCGGTCTGAGGGGTCTTTGATGCCAGCCACTTCTCTCATTATCGTGATATGGATCAAATTCATCTCGCATATTTTTTAGGGTCGCAGGCTTGATATAAAGTATTTCACCAATTTTTTTATGTGTTTGGGTAAAGTTACCGAAATTCAAATTTTCATAGGCTAATTTATTAAATTTTGATAAATAAAAAGCAACTATTAATGCAAGAGTGTTTGATGTTTTCATTTGTCAATAATTTAGTAATTTCTTGTTGAGTATTTTATTTATACATCATTTCTGGTAACTTGTTAAAAATTTAGACTTCAAATGGGCTCAGCATGAAAATAGTTTTAGCAGGTGGAAAAATTAGCTGTAATCAGTGCACCGCAAAATCTAAACGCTCTGGCGTGCAGTGTAGGGCTCCAGCTTTAAAAACTAGTAAAGCGCAAAAGTGTCGCGTCCATGGTGGTAAATCAACCGGGCCAAAAACACAGGATGGGATTCAAAGAATTCGTAAAGCAAATATGACCCACGGTAATCAGACTAAGCAAGCTAAAGAAATAAGAGTAAAAGCACTTATTAATTTGGCCCATCTCCAAGACGTTATGGCATTGCTTGACATGCGTGTTGGCTCAAAGACTCCCGGCCCAAAGCCAAGAGGATACAAAAAAATTGAGACTATTGAGGCTGCAAATGATTGGCTAAAGACAGAAAAATAAATAGGATTTAAAGCTCGGGCAGAGGGTGTTTGGAGATATTGACCATTACCCCTTGAACCGAGAAATAGATTATTTAAAAATAAATGCACCCTTAGGGGTGCATATTTATATATAGCTGCTTGCCCGTATGGTTGGCAATAAAATCAGGGTGTTACATTTATAGCAAGCAGGTAGTTGCCTGCTTGCTGTTGCCTTTATTTACTTCGCCCCCGTATTTAGGGCCTTGTAGTGCTTTGTTTTGCTTGTATGTTGCCTGTTGCATTTATGAGTTGATAATTTTTTGACCTTTCTCAGTAACAGTCATTGGGCTTCTCTTTGGGATGCTAATGAGTCCGGCTCTATTTAAAGCTTCTAGTTTTTCTGCAAGAGCTTTTTCGGCTAATCCAAATTTGCTTTTCACGCCCCCAAATAATTCTTTAAATTGCGTTTTTGATAACTTTTCTTGTTGAATTTGGAGCAAGATGGCTTTTTGCTGACCATCCCCTGGGATAAGATCAAATGCTTCAAGAGATCCATCATTTCGCCTAGCCAGCACTAGCGGGGCGACAGGTCTACCATAGTTGGATTTTACGGATTGAAGCGTGAGTACCTGAGGTAGATTGAGCTGAGTTCCATAAGAATTTTTAATGTCTTTTTCAGCCATGCTATTTAGCTGAAATACTAGTCTTACCCCGTCGATGAAGGCACTAGAGCCCCTAGAGTTATTCTGGCTACCTCCAGCTCCAGCACTCTTATTGACATGGTGAAGACAGAGTACTGCCGTATTTAGTTGATCTCTGATTTGCTGCAGTGCTTGCACGAACCTTGTGGAGTCTGCCGCCAAGTTTTCTTCACCACCTCTGAAGCGTGATATTGGATCAACAATTACTAGTCCAATTTCATCCCCGATCTTGGATGTAATGCTCTCACATATTTTTGAGGGGTTTTCGGTTATCGAAATTTCACCTTGTTTATTTCTTTCCGTGAATAACTCAAACGAGTCGGCAAGATCGATAAAGTTTAAATTTTCATTAATTAGTGTTTTGGGTTGTCCTGATAGGGTAGCTGCAACTTTGTACAGTCTACGTTGTAGCTCGGTCGTATCATCCTCCCCACTAATGAAAACAACTTTTTTAGGATTCGTGACTTTGAATTGATCAAACAGTGAAATTCCTGAAGCAACTGAAATTGCAATGTGCATTGCAAGGTAGGATTTACCGGTGCCGCCTGCGGCAATAATTGCTGCAACAATTTTCCCAGGCAAAAAGTCCTCTATTACCCAGTCTCTTTTAGGTGGTGGTGACGCCAAAAGCTCTGCTGCAGGTATAAGCTGAAAATTTTTATGATGGGCTATTTTGTGGTTATGATCGTAGTGCAGCTGATCGTTGTTTCTTAAGTGCGTTTTCCAAATGCTGCTGTGTGTTCGCTCAACTTCGTCTGTTTGAAGGGGGCTGATAAGCCTGCTATTCCATTCAGTTGCAGCTCTATATGTCTCATCTTTCGTAAGACCTTTAGTAATTAGCCCACCCACAAGAGATGCAAGGGTTTTGTTTCTTGATCCTTCTGTAGTGTTGTCCATAAGTATTTGTTGGAGCTTTGTTTGGGCTTTATGGTCCAAATTACGCTTTTGTACCTCAACATGTCTAGGTATCTTGAAGTTGCTGGGGTCAATTGGGTTGCCCATGAGAACATAGCACTGCGCTTGATCTGCGCGCTCTGGCGGAAAGCTAAACCAGTAATACGCTCGTGAGATGTCTGAGCATGCTGGATCGACAATAGCAGCCAACTCAGGATTAAAAAGTAAGAAAGAGTCACGAACGGCTGAAAATTCCCTTGCGGGAATTTCTGATTTAAGATGAATTACTAGCCGGTATCTTGGGTTGCTTACCGTGTGTGACCAAGTAGTGTGCACAATCCCAAAATACTCGCTTGTTAGTGCGATTATGTCTTCAAATGCGTAGCCATTTGGGTTGTCAATATCAAATACAAGTGCTGAGACTGATTCCACATTGTGATTAGACCTTTTTTCATTGGTCCCAAGTTTATATGGGCCGATTAAATACGTGTCTTTATTGGTGGTTTGAATAGGTGTACTTAATCTTTCTGTAATACTGCGCAGTGATTTTTGGGCTTGTGTACCTTTGATGCTTTTTATATCCTTATAAAGCGCAAAATCATATTTAATATTGAGATTTTCTTGCAGTATTGGACTCATCACGCGGCTCCCATTTCAATTTCAAATTCTGTTTCGGCTTCATGCGTCATTTCACAAAAAATGGCATGCAAGTCATCACAAATTTGTTCTTTTGTGCATTCTTTAGAATGACCACCTTCTAAAGTGAAATGGTCCACCACACGTTGCATATATTTATTGTTTAATACTTGATTATCCGGGTACTGTTCTTTGGGAACTATCAAGCTTCCTGTATCACCACCTCTTGATGATATAAAGTTGAATTCAAGGCTGTGTAAATCCCCAAAGTCTTTTGCAATACCAACACCAGATTCAAAATCATTTTCAAAAATTCCGTTTGGTGTTATGTACTCACTTTCTATTTTTCTGACATCGGGTAGTTTTGGGTTGATAACGCTAGTTGTAGCCTGAACACCTAGAACTCTTATGGAGTCAAAAGTTGTTTCGATGTTTAAGTTTCCAAACTCTTGGGTGATCGATATTTTTAGAATTTGGAGTGGTTCTGCTTGCGTAATGCCGAAAATATTTTTGCTGTTCATAATTAATCCTTATGCTGAATGCGAGCAATTCGCACCGGTGTGCGTTGCTCAAAATGTTAAATAGAGGCTGCCCTCGGGCTTGTATTTATATGACGCAGCCTGCCTTGCAGGTGCTAAGTAGTGTCTGTTTAAAACTTGCATCGTTTAAGCGTCCGATGAACGACGAGAACAGATCAGCTATTGTTATTCGCGATATAACTTGTCATGCGCGTAGAAAAATAATATGACTGTTTAATTTTCGGCGCAATATTTTTTGTATCGCATTTAGTTATTTATCATAATGCGAATTGTCCGTAGTTCTCACAAACACGTTTATGAGAACTCGCTAATTTCCTACTTATCTTCTATGCTTTTATCAAGCTTTGTAAATATTGCGTCATGAGATGGATGAACATATCTCTGAGTCATCGCTAAAGTGGTGTGCCCAGCAATATGCGCAAGTTCAATTACGTTTAGACCTGCGTCGGATAAGCGACTGAGTGCTTCATGCCTAAGATCATGGAACCTCAGATCTTCAAATGGATTTTTACCTGGCTTCTCCCAAGTTGCTTTAGCTTTTTTCTTTGCTCTTTGGAAGCCCTTTCTTAGTGCTGCAGTGCTGCATGGGAATAGCCTTTCGTTATTTTGTTTAACTGATCTGAGATTGTTAATAATTTCAACAGCTTTTAGAGTTAGCGGCACCTGCCGCGACTTACCATTTTTTGTTTTGTGTAGATTTATGCGCCTATAGTCGAGGTCAATATCCGACCATTTGATGTTCATAAGCTCACCTTGACGCATTCCTGTTTCGATTGCCATTTCAACGATGTGTGAAAGTATTAAATTATTTGATTGCCTGCAATATTTAATAAATATATCTTCGTCCTTGCCGTTTAAGCGCACATTTCTACTTTTACTGGGCGGCATTCGCTTAATGGATTTGATTGGATTTTGTACGCTAATTGATTGTTCATCCGCGAGCATTTGATATAGCTTGGATATAGCGTTGAAGTAGTGGTTGATGGTATCGCCGCTTCTACCTAAAGATACCAATTCGTTTCGTAGAGTCAAAACTTCTGCTTTATTGACCTCGTGTACCGTCTTGTCGTGCCAACGCTTTATCAGAATCTTAAAAATACCTACTTCTGATTTATAGTTTTTTTTGTGTATTGAATGCGTTTCAATGTATCGATTTGCTGCTGCTGGAAAGGGCATTAATTCATCCAGTATGCGCTTAGATCTCGCGCTACTCGATTCAAAAAGACCTTCATCTATTTTGGTTTCGATATTTCTTGCCCATTTAGTTGCCTCAATCCTCGTATTAAATGTCTTTGATTGGGTGGGGTAGCCACGTCTAATGACTCTTGCTCTGTATGTTGAACCACGTTTCTGAATAGATGCCACGTTATGCCTCGTTGACCAAAGTTTGACCAAATGGCACTGAAAAAACTCTACTTATTTACCAACTCTTTGTTTTTATTAGCCTTTCTGGGATGGCAGAGTGGTTATGCAGCGGCCTGCAAAGCCGTGTACCCCAGTTCGATTCTGGGTTCCGCCTCCAACGATTTCTCCCAATAAATAAGATGGTTAGATTGCATAACCAATTCTTTTTAATCC